>VOFC01003995.1_pt1 | contig 39603 bp, 45 predicted proteins | sample 5384161 | NCBI WGS metagenome assembly VOFC01 (sample SAMN12384722, study PRJNA508395) | human gut metagenome | isolation source: healthy gut B | host: Homo sapiens
CAATGGGTGGAAGTCTTATCAAAAGAAGCCCTACAAGATTAAAACATAAAACTAAATCCTTTATCGTGAGAAGCTTTATATTTTTGAATTTCCAAAGACAGTGATTTTTTCAATTGCACCGCCATGAAATCCAAAAAAGGCTGGTTGGTTTCATCATCTTGCGCCTGTTGTAAAGAAAGGATATAATCTGCCCTATCCTCCTTAAAAATCTTAGCGGGGGAAAAGATGATAGCAGAATTGAATATAGTTCATCAATAAGCGAGCTGCTCTCCCGTTGCCATCCACCCAAGGGGGATGAATAGTCACTAAATTGAGGTGAGCATTAAAACTTAATTCGTATTGTTCACGGAACGTTTCCACATTCTTTTGCCGTTCCTGCAACAAGAAACAAAGTTCTTCTACTTTAACAGGTACTTTTTGATAACCCATATAAGAACGCCCACCTACACCAGCCGTAACGCCACACAAACGGAACTCACCTCTGGAAGAATCGAAAGAGCCGCCTATTGTATTATGCCTTCCCCTGTTGTCCGCATCAAAGTAGCGTTTAACTTCCGCAAAAAAGCAGGAGTTATAACAGTATTGCGTTGCGCTTCCTTTTTAGCAAGCTCGTATGCTTTCTTCAAGTCCTCATTCATCAGATGATATACCAATGGCTTTCCTTTTAGCTGTTACACCTTCATCGAAAAGAAGCTGTGCATCCATTTCGGTTAGTGTAGAACCCTCAATGGCTGTAGAATGGGTAATAAGAGAATAGAGGTAGTACTTCTCATAGTCCACCGACTGACTGATACCGAGTTGCTGAAACTCCTTATACAGTTCCTCTATTTCCAGCCAAATACCTTTTTCCATAATTAGGTTACCTTAATTGTTATTTTTCCCAAAATTACTTCTGATACAACACTTTACCAAGCGAAACGACTACTTTCTTACTATTTTTTTGCAAACGCTGGGAAAATTAGGGCAATAAAAAAACGCTAAGTCGATTTGTTGCAATCACTTAGCGTTTTCCGAGTACCCAGACTCTCTGTCATCTCCTTAAAAAAAAATCTCTAACCAAACATCTACCTATTTCAACTCAAATGGTACAGTACCTTTAATATCTCTGGATGAACTACCGATGATTGCCTCAAACTTACCCGGTTCTGCCATCCACTCGTGTTTGACATCATCGAAGAAGCTCAGGGCTTTCTTTATCAATCGTCAGCGTTACAGCCTTCTCCTCACCCGGAGCCAGTTTTACTTTCTTGAAACCTTTCAACTCTTTGATCGGACGAGGGAGAGAGGATTTTTATCGCTGATATAAAGCTGAACAACTTCTTTGGCCCCTCACGAGTTCCTGTATTCTTCACATTGACCGTGAAAGAGATAGTATCATCTACTGTCATTGTTTTTCTTGTCAGCCGAAGGCTTTCCATAAGCGAAAGTAGTGTAGCTCAATCCGTGTCCGAACGGGAACAGCGGTTTGATTTTTTCTTTATCCGCCCAACGGTAACCTACAAAAATATCTTCCCGATAGATTTCATTAATCGTATCTCCTCTATGTTTAGACTGTGCCAGTTCTTCCTTATTGCCCGGATATTCGCCCAATTTATGAGCCCCTACATCTTCCAGTTTTGCCGGGAAGGTGAAAGGAAGTTTTCCCGAAGGATTGGCGTCTCCTACCAATACGGAAGCAAGAGCTGTCCCGGCTTCCGAACCCAGGAACCAGCCTTGTACAATGGCCGGCACTTCATTTACCCAAGGCATAGCCACAGCATTACCTGAGATATTGACCACGATCAGGTTTTTATTCACCTTTGCGAGTTCACTAATCACTCTATCCTGCGCGTAAGGCAAACCTAAAGAAGCGCGGTCCGAATCTTCGCAATCCTGATAATCGCTCTTGTTCAGTCCACCGAAGAAAATTACGTAATCGGCATCTTTAGCCACTTTGCAAAGCCTCAGCAAGCAGTTCATCCTCCGAACGGTTGTCTTTCAAGTCCTGACCGGTTTTCACACCGTTATACTCTCCCTGTCGGATCGCCTACATACCCACGGGCATATACCACTTCCGCTTTTGAACCCCACGGCTTTTCAGTCCATCCAACGGAGAAATCTCATATTTCACTTTCAAAGAAGAACTACCACCGCCCACAGTCATCATCTTTATCGCATTTTCACCGATCACTGCGATTTTCTTCGTTTTATTCAAATCAATAGGCAATACGTTACCGTTGTTCTGCAACAAGACAATTCCTTCTTCAGCTATCTCACGTCCGGCTTGTCCGTGCTCAGGGGAGAACCTAAAGAGCCGAACGGTTTGTGCGGATCCATTGAAGTACGGAATATCAGACGAAGGACATTGCTAACCTTTTCGTCCAGTTCCTTTTGTTCCTACTTTACCCTCTTTTTATCAGTTTCAGGTAAGGGAAAGCAAGGTAATAATTATCATACGCATTTTCTCGTTCCGGCAGACAGTCCGTTCGTCCAGGAACCAAATTCCAAGTCCATACCATTGTGAATAGCCTGTTCGGTGTTGTGCACACCACCCCAGTCGGACACTACGACGCCATCAAAGCCCCATTCATCGCGAAGAATATCTTCTAAGCAGGCGTTTGTTGTGACAAGCGTGCTGTCTCCCTGATAGAGATTATAAGAGCCCATAATCGACCATGTTCCACCTTCCTGAACAGCCGCTTTTAAAAGCAGGCAGGTATATTTCATAAAGAGCACGATCACTCAATTGCACATTGGTGGTATGGCGGTTGAACTCCTGATTGTTCAATGCATAATGCTTCACACAAGCAGCTACCCCGTTCTCTTGTACACCTTTGATGTAAGGAACCACCATAGTGGCGGACAGATACGGGTCTTCTCCCATATACTGAAGTTACGTCCGTTCAAGGGAGTACGGTAGATATTCACACCGGGCCCCAACAAGATGTCTTTCTTGCGGTAACGCGCCTCTTCACCGATACTTTTCCCATAAAGATGCGACATTTCGGGATTCCATGTAGCAGAAAGACACGTCAATGCCGGATAGGCAATACAGGAATCGTTTGTCCATCCAGCCTGATCCCATTCATCCCACAACACTTCCGGACGGATACCATGAGGACCGTCGGTAGCCCATACTTCGGGAATTCCGAGGCGGGGAACGCCTGCCGAACTAAATTTAGACTGTGCATGAATCATCTTCACCTTTTTTCTTCAAGGGTCATCCGGTTCAATGCATCTTTCACTCGCTCTTCAATAGGCTTACCAGTATCCAGATACACGGGCTTCTGCGCAAAGGCAGGCAACGCAGTTATCACAGACAAGCCAAAGTAACATTGCTTTGAATTTCATGTTCATTTATGATATAAGAAATAAGTTCATACTTTATTTATATAGACTCCCAAACAGGGGATATTTCCTAGTTGCGGACGAGTTTATTAATGTTTTTTACATTATTCCGACCAAAGATGAATCCTGAAAGGGTACAATTCATCATACCCTTTCAGGATAGGTTTCAATAAAAATCCGGCATTAATCTTCAGATCAATTTATTTTCTCAACCTTCAGATCAGCATTTGCATTGCCATTCGTTACATCAATGATAAATCGATAGACAGCTCCTTCTTCAAATGCTTTATTATCCTGCATTTCCAAATTTCGGAATCTGCAAGTTTAAGCTGTTCCACTAAAATATTGCTTGCATAATTGCCGAATTCTCCTCCCCAATCATTTTGATGGAAGAACTTAAAACTAATCACTTCCGGGTCACCACTAGTCTTCAACGTTTCCCCGGCTTTCAAGGTTAGCTGATACTTTTAGAAGCAACTTGCGCCAGACAGAGCGCTTTACCTGGCTCCCAACCTACTTCGGAAGACGTAACAGAAGGCTTACCGATTCCTTTTCCGATAGCCCAGATTGCACCCGTTCCGTCATCTTGCAATTTGGCCGGTTTACCATCTTTCAAAGCCATTACAGAAAAATACTTCAAAAAACAGCATTAGCTGTCCCGATAATCTCCGTTAATCGGCAGGAACTTCAATGCACCATCACTTTGTTTCTCAAAGAAGTCAGGATCGATCCACCATTCATTCAAATTATCAATGCCTGTAACAGTTATCATTTGTCCTTGTGTAAACGCCTGATCCGACTTATATATATCAGTATCTGTCACCTCCATCTTATCATTACCAAAGAAAATATCCGGTGCAGGTAAATCTACCTTCCCTACTTTCTCCACTGTCAACACAGCCTTGGTATTGCCTTTCGTCACATCAACTATAAACCTGTAAATACCTCCTCTTTCGAACTTCTGACCTTCTTCCAGTCCCAGGTTTCCGTCCGATGAGATTTTAACCAATTCACTCGTTGTAGAAATAGCATCACCCTTAAACTCGCCGTTGTCCCATTTATTGATATGGAAGAACTTAAAGTTAATATCATCCACTTTCATGGTAACGCCAGCTATAAATGTCAGTTGATACTTCTTCGCAGTAAGCTGTGGCATACACAGACCGTTTTCCGGAGTCCACCCTACTTCAGAAAGTGCCACCGACGGTTTACCGATTCCTGTTCCAATAGCCCAGATAGCACCTGTTCCATCATCCTGCAACTTGGCAGCCTCACCATTCTTCAAAGCAATGACAGAGAAATACTTCATTTTACCATTGGCTGTTATTTGGTAACTTCCGTCAATCGGCAGGAATTTCAATGTTCCATCTTCCTGCTTTTCAAAATAATCCTGGTCTATCCACCAATTATCATAATCAGGCACCCCTTCAAACGCTAGAATGTCATTTTTCTTCAAAGTCAACTTGATTGCATAGATATCATTCTCTACCAATTCCATATCTTCACCGTTCACCTTTAACTTGGCAAATGGTTCTGCCTCGTAAGTCAACGTATTAAACTTGACAGCATAATTTCCCGGTTCCGTATTAGAAAATGAGATAGCATTCGTAGAACCGGCTTCAATCGCTCCATTCTCCCAGCCGAAAGTCAATTCGTTCCCATTCTCTCCCACTTTCGGAGTCTTGATATACGCTTTCATCTTTTTGCGAGAAGTCTCCTGTCACACTATACTTGTACATGGATTGACGTTCCATCCGGTACTCTTTTCCTTCCTCATCCACTAATGTCAGGTAGGGGAAGTCCGGTCGTGCCAGAGCGAGTTCTTTCGTCATTTCTGTGGTAGTAAAATGAATGTTCTGAAGAATATATTTCAAAGTTGCCGTTCCATTAGGAATATTAGCATAATAAGGAACAAAGATTTTACCAGTATAGTCATTTCCGCTTGTCTTTGTACGGATAACCGTTTCAGATACTTGTTCTTCTCCATAAAAAAGCTGTGCTTTTTCAACGTAGAAAAGAGGCACATCCACATCCGAAGCTTTAATCGTAAACGGAAGACTGTCACCAAAAAGAGCATCTGCATTCTCTGCCTTGATCTCCATACTCGGATTACCGGGAAGGAACTCGTCATCATTACAGGAATTCATGGATAAGATTCCCGCCAATGCCAATGTTATATAACTGTTTTTTTCATTGTCTTTATACTTTTAAGGTTCTTACTTTGACTTTGCCCAACGATAGGAAGTCACAGATTTGCCCGGAACATCATAAGCAAAATGACGCTTACCATCACTTAAGGTTATCTTTTTAGTCTTTTCATTATTATTCATCAGTACAAAAGCGTATGTTCCATCCGGATTCTCGAAAGCAGAATACATGATATTGCTATCAGCATAGCCGGATGCACCGATACGTACCGCTCGGTTTCACCACACTTGAAAGATGGGCGATGATATAATAATGTGAGTTGCGGATAATTGTCTTATAGTCGCTATTACTGATATCCACCGCTCCGTAGCAAGTCTGGCAACCGCCTTCACGGTTAGGAGCACGGTCATTATCAAGCATCAGGTTCCACACTATAACTCCCTACACCAGTTGTTGATCGTCCCCAATGCTACTTCTTTCATATCTTCCAGCAATCGTTTCGACAAATCACGTCCGCTATTCCATGTTCCGATAGAAGTCTCCGTGAAAAGAAGTTCCTTTTCAGGATAGGCTTTATGTATATTTAAAAGCTCTTCGCGATTCCCGCCATAGTTGTGATAAGCTGCTCCGGCCAGGTATTGGGAAGCAGTTGCGTCTTCATACATCTTACCCGGGGTAGTTCTTTTCTGTTGCAATATCACTATAATCATAGTTATGATCGTATGCATAAATTTTTCGTAGCCAGTCCGGCTGTTTTGAATTTAGGTCCGAGCGCTGTTTTCACAAAGTCCCTCTGTTCTTCCCTAACTCATATAAAGCGAAGCGGAATTACCACGGTTCAACGGTTCGTTCTGGGAGTTACAGCATAAATATCAATGCCTTCGGCGTTGAATGCTTGTACCCATTTCACAAAATAAGTGGCATAGTCCTGATAATAGGCTGGATTCAGTTGACCGTTTGTCCATGAATCCAGCGGAGTAAGGTCTGTGAGACTCTTTACTTTTCATCCATTTTGGACAAGTCCAAGGGGCGGCAATGACTTTAATAGAAGGATTGATGCTCAAAATCTCTTTCAGAATCGGAAGGATATAGTCTTTCTCTTCACTTTGCAAAGCAAAATGCTCAATACCTTTCGTATCACAGCAAGTATATTCGCTCAATGAAAAGTCGGAGCAGCCGATAGAGATACGGATATAGCTAAATCCGAAGCCTTTGCCGTCAGAGAATGTTTCCGTAAGGAAGGCGTGACGATCTTCCGGTTTCATTTGCAGAAGATTAAAACAAGTGGCGCCTGTGATAGCAGCTCCGAAGCCGTCCATTGTCTGATATTGTTCAGTCGGATTCAATGTGATTGAAGTAGGTGCCAAATTATCTTTCGAGCTGAAATTAACGGCATCACGGGTCAAATCGCGAGTCAGGCTGCTAGTGGTGGCATAAATAGTCACATCTCCGGTCGGAACAGGTGTAACCGGTTTCTCCGCATCGTCACTGTTGCTGCATGCAGCTAATATGGTGAAGCATCCTAAAAAGGTCAATGCTATATTTCTCATGTCTATCATAATCTTAAGTTTTCTATGTTTTAGTTGAATTAATAACCCGGATTCTGGTGAATCTTATCATTCGCGTCGATTACCGACTGCGGAATTGGCAAACGATAAGAGTTCTTAACAAAAAGTGTAAATCTGCGCTTTGCGACCTGAATCCTTAGCATACACTGCATTCATCACCTCTTCTACCTTGTCCAGACGGACCAGATCAAACCATCGTTGTCCCTCAAAAGCCAGTTCTAACCGACGTTCTTTAAGCAAAGCATTCAGCATGGCATTTTTGTTTGAACGGACAGAGGTGGGAAGTGCTCCCAATTTGGCACGGTCGCGAACTTTATCTATTATATCGGCGGCTCCTTCCAAATCCGGCGTATCCTGCATAATCAGCGCTTCTGCTTTCAGCAACAGGACATCGGCATAACGGTACTTGATGATACTGCTGTTGGCAGAGCGGCATTTATACATGAACGGATAATTATCAGACGGATAATAGTTGCTCCAATTACAATCGTAATAGACTATTGATTCTTTGAAACGGACTTCATCCCCTTCCTGTTTGAAAGCACTAATCAGGTCACGTGACGGAGTCACCCATTTCGCCCACGTGAAATTGTTATTCCAATTCACGAGATCACGCCCGAACATCCATGTACACCAGTTACCTGCTCCGGATGTAAATTGTGCTTCAAGAATCGATTCTTTCGTATTGCGCATCTTTGCATCTGTTCCCGCAGCATTCATTCCAAACAAATCACTGAAATCATCTACCAAATCAAAACCGTCTGCTTTCACCTCATCACAATATTGGATAACTTTCGTATAATCACGCAAAGGTTTCTCGGCATATATTTTAGCCAATAAGGTACGAGCTACAGATTTAGAGAACAACGTTTTATTCCCCGGCGTATTGTCCGGAGCATACAATACTGCATCCAACAAATCTCTTTCAATCTGCTGATAAGCTTCAAGTTCCGTATTTTGTTTGGGGAAATATTGCGGATATACCTCATCAATGTTTTCAGAAGTAATATCATCAGCCACCGTTGTAATCACCGGAAAATCACCCCACAGACGTACCATGTCAAACATTACCATGGCACGGAATATCTTCGCTTCTGCTTTGTATTGCGCCCGTTCGGCAGTAGTCAACGAATTATCTGTCACCAGGTCAATGTTACAAATGAGTTTATTGGCACGGGCAATGTCTTCCAAATAACGGTTCCAGTCACGTTCCAACACAGAATTGGAACCTTCAATCGAATTATTCTCAAACGGGACAACTTCCGCTCCGGTAGTACCGGCATAAGCATTATCCGAATGGGAGTCTGAAATCAAAAGTAAATCCACATACCAATGTTCCTGACGGTCACGCATTTGATTATAAAGCGTTGTCAGATGACTTTCAACTGCAGCTTTATCCTTGAATACGATTTTTGTACCATCACTTGTCACCCCTTCCGTCACATCCGAATAGGTGTCTAATGGCTCATAATTCAGCGAGCAGGAAGAAAGTCCCAATAGCAAGCCGGAGGTTAATCCGTAAAATATAGTTCTTAGTTTCATAATCTTTCCTTTCATTAGAATTCAACATTAATACCAAACACGTATGATCTGCAATGCGGGTAAGTACCCCAATCAATACCTTGTACCGTACCGCTGTTACCCCATTGGTTTACTTCCGGGTCCATTCCCGAATAGTTGGTCCATGTCAGCAGGTTAGTAGCCGTGAAGTAAGGTTGCAAACGGGTAATTCCCCATTTCTTCAACAGTTTACCTTTAACGTTGTAGGACAAGGAAACATCCTTCAATCTTAGATAACTGCCATCTTCTACAAAATAGGTAGAATTGAGTAATTTGAAATTAGCCTTAGGCACGTCTGTTATCTGTCCGGGTATTTTCCAACGATTCAGTACACGGGCCGACTGATTCTTACCATCATACATACCTTCCGTTTCAATACGTGAAGCATTATAAATATCGTTTCCATAAGAACCTTGGATAAAGATACTCAAATTAAAGCCTTTCCATGAAAAGGTATTAGTCATACCATAGGTAAAATCGGGATTCGGATCACCGATATAGGTACGGTCGGAAGATGATATTTTACCGTCATTGTTCAAATCACGATACATCAATTCACCGGTTTCAGGGTCTACGCCGTCGCTGATGTAACCGTAGAAACCACCCAAAGGACGTCCGGGCTCATTGCGTACAACATAGTCATTCACCACATCCGCAGTTTTAGCATCGTAATAAACTTTCTGTAATTCCAGCTTTGTCAATTTATTCCGGTTAAAAGAGATATTGAAGTCTGTATCCCATGTAAATGCTCCTCCACGAAGATTTTTCGAACTAATAGAAAGCTCAAAACCCTTATTTACCATTTCACCCTCGTTACGGGCAATAGACGTAGCGGCTGCGGCACCGGCAGGTAATGATACATTCATCAACATGTTTTTGGTCTTCTTATAATAATAGTCGGCATTAAACGTCAACCGTCCATTCAATAGGGTCAGATCCAGACCTATATTAGTCTGTGTCGTGGTTTCCCATGTTAAATCAGATGTACGCAAGTTGGCCTGGCTAATGGTAGGAACAGCATTTGCATAATCAGTCGAATCACCTTCGCCGCCTTTCTTAAACCATTCGATACGGCCGATATTGTAACGCTGCAAATATGCATAGTCACCAATACCCGACTGGTTACCGGTTTGTCCCCAGCCACCGCGCAATTTTAAATCGTCAATCCATGTCAGGTTCTCCATGAACTTTTCCGAAGAAATACGCCAGGCTGCAGAGAATGAAGGAAATACGCCCCAACGATGATCGGGATGTAATTTAGAAGAACCATCGGCACGAAGATTAGCTGTTACCAAGTATTTACTGTCGAAGTTATAAGCTACACGTCCGAAGAATGACATAATTCCCCATTGAGATGCACCCGTACCTGTATTATCCCAAGATATTTTATTGGCAGCATTCAATGTTTGAATCTGATCGCTACGATAGTGAGAGCCGTTGATCCAGCTATTTGAATAGTCTGAATCCGTCCATGACGAACCGGCCATTACTTCCAAGCCATGTTTCTTGAAGTTTTTATTATAAGTCAATACATTATCAAATGTCAGCACCGTGTTCATATTCCGATTGTCCGAAGCCTCACCGTACTGATTGCGGCCCCAAGCAGTAGAAATCGGATCAAGAAAAGTGGTATTAACGGCGTTGCGACGGTCAAGAGTAAGAGTAGACTTAAACTTCAGTTCCGGAAATGGAGTCAGCAATATATTACCCGATGCCAACAAGCGGTTTTCTTTGTCTTTGTTATTTTTCGCGCGGGCCATATTTTCTAATGGATTGGTGATATTACCCACTCCATAGAAGTTATTGTAATACTGATTAGGGTTCAAAGCATCCCACACCGGCGCATAAGTCGGTGTATTGATAACAGCCAGAATAACACCACCCCGATTCGAGCCTGTTCCCATTGCTCCGCCTCCATTGCTTGTATAATCTGAATAAGAGATATTGGCACTTACTGTCAGCCATTTACGAACCTGATTTTCCAAATTTACCCGGAAATTGTAACGCTTGTAATAAGAGATGTCCAACACTCCCTGTTCTTTGAGGTAACCCGCAGAAAGGTAATATTTCATTTTCTCATTACCATTGGATACAGCTACCTGATAATTTTGAGTCTTTCCGGTCGTATACGTTTCATCAAACCAGTCGGTGCGATCGGGTAATCCGTCCGGCAAAGACACTAGTCCGATTTCATCCTGCAATTCTTTATATTGTGCTGCATTCAGGGATTCTACTTTATCGGCTACTTTGTTCAAACCGAACTGGGCTGTCAAAGAAACTTTGGCATTACCGGCTGCACCGGCCTTCGTAGTAATTAGAATGACTCCGTTAGCAGCACGCGAACCGTAGATAGATGCCGATGAAGCATCTTTCAATATCTGCATACTCTCAATATCATTCGGAGAAAGGAACTTGATATTGTCTACAGGCACTCCATCTACTACATACAGCGGATCATTACTACCATTCATTGAAGTAGTACCACGAACACGGATAGACATTTCACCGCCCGGCGTACCGTTAGGCTGAATCACCGAGACACCGGCTGCCTTACCTTGAATGGCCTGTCCTGCCGAAACAATAGGCCGCATATCCAAATCCTTGGTAGATACGGAAGAGATAGCGGTAGTCACATCTTTCCGTTTCACCGAACCATAACCGATGACCACCACTTCATCAAGCACTTCATTATCTTCCTGAAGTGTGATCTTCATCTGGTGGGCTGCCTTTACCTCCTGCGACTTATAACCCACATAAGAGAATATCAAAATGGCGTTTTGCTTAACGTTTAATGTGAAGTTGCCATCTAAATCGGTTATTGCTCCGTTAGACGTACCTTTCTCTTGTACACTAACACCGATTAGCGGTTCTTTTTGAGCATCCAGGATCTGACCGGATGCAGTAATTTGCTGTGCGGATGCACTCAAAGATAAAAACATTGCCAAGATAGCAAAGAAATCTTGCGACTCCCCGAAAGGATTTTTCGCCTGTTTTTTTCATGCGTACTAAGTTTTAAAGTTAATAATAAGACGCTCGTCAGCAATGGGCTATTCTCATTACTTTCGAAGCACAGGTCAAAAAGTATAAAGAAATTAAAGTGAGCTAACACGGAGGGGGCAATAAGTGGATCATACAAAACGATAATCCACTTATTTTCATCTATTTACATTCAGAACGTATACCTAAAAAAAGTGGTTGTTTTACAGTCCGAATTAGCGAATTTTTCGCACTAAATCGTCAAAATCTCTCTCGATCCACGGGCTTTATTCCTTACTTTCGCCCGATAATTATAAATTGTATTCACTGAATAACGAAGAAACTCCGCAATTTGTGAACTATCTTCAATACCCAGACGTATCAAAGCAAAGATGCGCAGTTCAGTATTCAATAACTCGCCTTTCTTCGGTAAAATCTGTTCATTTTCCTGTAATAAGTCATTGAATTTTCCCACAAAGTTAGGGAAGAGATGCAAAAAAGGCTGTATCAAAGTTTGCATACAATTCTTCCAGTTCTTCGTCAAGAGCATCCTGTGAACGCGTTATCTTTAATAATTCCGCAATTTGTCCGGCAGACACTTTCTTATTCACCATCCGCCGGTAAGCGTCTAAACGGTTGATATAAGTAGAACACAACTTGATGAAACGGGCAATATACTCTTCCTTGATCTGATTGGACTCCGAGAGTTCGATATTGGTAGAAGACAAGCAACTATTCATTTGCCTCAACTCCTCATTCAATCCGTTTAACTGCTTATTAGCTACCTGAAGATGATTTCTTGCATCTGCCAGCTTTTTCATCTGACGGTAGATATATCCCAAAGCTACAATCAACAACACCAACAGTGCAGTGATAAGCAGCAGGTTCTGTTGAAGACGGTCGTTCTGCTTTTCAATCATTGCCTGATAGGTTTTATCAATCAATGAAAGCACGTCAGCACTCTGCCAACTACGCAGACGGGCATTGTAGAACTTGGTCGCATTCCACGAAAAGCGCATATATTGGTATGCACGTTCCATATCACCATCTTCATAAAGTAATTGGGCAAGCATCCACAACGAAGCATGGTCCTTAATGGCAGAACGAATATCCGATATAGCAGAAAGACAAAGATTCCGTTTTCTCCCAGACTATCATTACTGTACTTGTAAATCAAAGAACGATGATAAGTAGCCATCGCATATTGGGGAGTATATGGTTCTATTTTCGTTAACCGGAGATCATTCACTTTCAGGGCATCCTCATACTGGCGTTGATCGCGAAATGATGCTTCACGCATCAGCAGGTATTCTTCCGATTCCGGAGGCAATATAGCATATAATGAATCTCTATATGCCTGTGAAATACTCCAATAACGTCCCGAAAGGGTTTTATCCTGTGTATAAACGCCCAACTCGCCATACACATGGTCAAAGCAGGTGTAATAATCGGCTATTAAACGAGGAATGATTTTCCGACGGTCTACCGATTCCAGCACATCAAGAGACTCTTTATACATTCCAGTTGATGATAATAATAGCGAAAGCTGCAACTGACTTTCTATCTTCCGGTCCGTATCAAAGCGCTCTGCAATCCGGATATTTTCATTCAAATAGTGAATTGCAGAGTCGCAGATAAAGGCTTTATATTCTTTGTATATCTGACTGTTCAGATTGTACTGTTCCGCAGAATTAGATTCTATTCCGTGTGTCAGTTCTTTAAGATGCTTGATACGTGATTCACGTTGAACCACATACGTCTCATGTTCTTGAATCGTCAAATCAAGCACATTCAACAGTGAGTCCAGGGTCTTACCGGCCCGGGTATATAATGGAAAAGAGAGAAGTAAAAAAGAAATATCAGGTACTTTTTTTTCATCGGAGTATTAAACTTTAATAGAAGATTACAAGATTAATAAAGACAAATGTAGAGAAAATCTTCGTAATCTTATTACAAATAGTTCATAAATTAAAGGAACAACCCCGGATACATACCTGATGAAAATAAATACCATATTACCAACCGAAGCTCTTACCAATAAAAGTATTATCTTTGTTGCATGAAAAAGTTAGTCATTGTAGGATGTGGCCGACTTGCAGAAATCGTTGCGGATGCAGTTGTCAAAAGGCTTATTACCAGATTATAATCTGGTAGGTGTCTATTCGCGTACGGCGTCAAAAGCAGCGCACATCGTAAATAAAATGCAGCAACATGGCAAGCCTTGCATTGCTTGCGCCACATTGGAAGAGTTATTGGCATTAAAACCAGATTATCTGGTGGAATCGGCCTCTCCTGCCGCTATGCGGGAATTGGCTTTGCCGGCGTTGAAAAACGGAACGTCTGTCATTACCTTGTCTATCGGTGCTTTGGCAGACGAGACATTCTATCGGGAAGTGACAGAAACCGCCAGAGCAAATGGTACACGGGTCTATATCGCATCCGGAGCTACCGGTGGATTCGATGTTTTAAGAACTGCCTCTCTGATGGGAAATACGACGGCCCGCTTCTTCAATGAAAAAGGTCCTAACGCACTCAAAGGAACTCCCGTTTATGATGATTCTTTGCAAACGGAGCAACGTACTGTTTTCTCCGGAAGTGCTGCGGAAGCTATTCGCCTCTTTCAACCAAAGTGAATGTTACAGTTGCCGCCTCACGAGCTTCTGTCGGTCCGGAGAACATGCAGGTATCCATACAATCTACCCCCGGATTTGTGGGAGATACGCAAAGGGTAGAAATCAAAAATGACCAAGTGCATGCCGTAGTAGACATTTATAGTGCCACATCGGATATTGCAGGGTGGTCAGTAGTGAGCACCCTGATTAATATCGTTTCACCCATTGTATTCTGACAGATTGGCCAACACTTTTGCGCTCAGGCGGTCAAACGCCTGACGCGTGCGGCCAGTAGACACCTGCATACAACGTACATGCGGATGATTGAGCAGTTGCTCACCCCCCAATGCGCCTATCGTGTCACAAAAACAAAGGTTATCACCTTCCAGCCATTCAGTAAAAGCAGCCTCATCCCATGCTGGCGACAAACCGGTATTGAATAAGATCTTCCGGTTACCCATCTGCTTAAATTCCTCTTCGTGCAACAGAATCGTATTTTTATTAAGGCAACAACAAATGACTTCACTCTCTGCAAGGAGTTTCCCCAATGACAAAAAGCGATATCCTTTGGCAGTAGCCGCTTCTTTCTCACTGCGGGCATAATATGAAATATCAGCACCAAAGAATTTCAAGGCGTCCGCTATCATGCTGCCAGACTTACCTAGTCCGACTATTCCGACTTTCAATCCGGTAATCTCACGAGGCAAATCTTCCCACGTTTCCTGTCCAAAGCCGTGCAAACAGCGCACCAACTCACTGACTACATATTCCACTACTCCCTCGTCACCATAATCCCGGATACCTGTTACCGTGATACCCCGTTCATTGGCATAACGAATATCAACATTGGCACTTTCGGGAGAATAGAGTGAACAACACATTCCAATGTATTTCACATTCGGACAACATTCAAGTACATACCGGTTGATACGGGAGGTATAACTCAAAAGCACCGCATCAGCATCTCCGATACGGGCAATGATTTCATCATCATTCGCGGGTATGTCAGGATACATCACCACCTGACCGGCAAATGAATACAACGCTTTTTCGGCCGACGGAACCAGACTGACCGGCTCTATAGCTACAAGTTTCTGAAACATCGTTTTTTTATTTTAGATTATTCGCGGTTAAGATAACCAATTGAAGAATAAACACTTTGCATAATTTGGGGAATTGAGAGATAACAATTTCGTAACTGTGCGCATTTTAGCGATTTGCAGAGTTGTATCTTCAAGTAACTCTTTCGAATACAAAAGTAACAAAATTCTCTCAGGAAACAAACTCACGACCGGTTTTTATACAATTCGACAGTAAAAAAACTCCGTTATTCGATAATCTTCCTTTTGACAGAGGACAGCTTTCCTAAGTCATGCGGAGTAAATTGTATAAAGCAAAAGGATCCCTGCAATTTGACAGTAGGGACCCTTTTTTGTAAGTTGGGCGGAGATCTATTTTGTAATCTGCCGATGGCAGAGCGTTTTTAATCGACTACTAATTAAGATATAATCTTTTTTACGACAACATATGTCGTCTACCGCATCAGGCATAAAATTGGATTTCCCAAAATAAATCAGACCGCCTCGAAGTTCAACTTCGGGAAAGGCGCGGATTACGGTGGCGTGATGCTCTTCCATTTCATAAGACCGCCATGCTGCGCCACAGTCCATTCATTGTTGGCAGAGGCTGTGGGAACGGCACCGCCATTCTCGTACTTGTCGGGGTTCAGCACGAGGTCGCACTTGGCGGGATCGAATGCGTTATCTCCGGAATGAGCGGTTCTGTTGTGAAAAACGGCGGTGCGCTCTATACTGCTGCGACCATCACTTATGTCAACGAAATTTCCGGCTGCGGTGGCTTCTATCCGGGTGAGAGCTTTGCAGCCCGTTACGATATAATTGCCGAACCAGGTACACTTCGGTATTTTGAGCGTTTCGAGGCCCGTGCATCCGTAGAAAGCATCATGGTCTATGGTTGTCACATTATCCAGCGTGAGTGCGGTCAATGAAGTGCATTCCCAGAATGCGTATTCATCAATCCGGGTGACCTGCGAAAGATTCACCGTAGTCAGCGCGGCGCAACGGATAAAGGCATACTCTCCAATTACCTGCACGCCATCGGGCAGCGTCACCTCCTGCAACTTGGTGCAATCCTTAAAGGCGAGTTCGGGCAGAGTTGGCGTTGTACCCCAGCCCGTCACTTCGGTGAGGTCGCATGTCGTGATTTGTGTATTATTGGCAAATGTACCCCCACTGACCGCCTATTCCTATCTTGGAAAGTTCGCCCGTCAGCTTGAGGTCGGTGTGGCCTGCTTCGAGGGCTGCCCGGATGGTTATCTGCGCCACGACGTCGGTCATGTTGGTCACGTCGATGTTGCCGGAGGTGGGGGGTGTGAAATTCTTCGGGCGAAGCTTGATTTGAAAACTTGCCGCAGGGTCGAGGTGAAGCTCGAAGTTGCCGTCGTACTTATCACGCTGTCCCATATAGAGGCTGACCGTTGACTCCGGATTCACTTTCAGACGGTCGCAGTCCGCCTGCGTCAGTTGGTAATTGCCAATGCCTTGGGCGACGGGGGTTGTACCGATCATTTTGAGAAGGAGGTGCACATCACCCGTGAGGGCTTTCGGAACGGAGATAAAGGGGATAGGAGACGGCCGGGTAAAAATTGCAGTCAGGCCTATGTAAGCCCCGGCAGCGGTCTTTCCCCCCGTTCAGCACGAGGATGGCGCCAAACCAGGCGCTTGCACAGCACGGGCTGCTGCCTGCCGCGTAAGACAATTCGCAGCCGTCACCCAGTTCCAATGCCGCTTTCTCGCCGTTAGCCAGAATCATGTTTCCATCTTGCCCACTCAATGCCACGTCTTTGCCCAGCGTAATCTTGCCGTTGTAAACACCTACTGCGGCGTTCATATCTTGTCGGTCCAGATTAATATTGGTGAGTTCGATATAAACGGCATCGGCGTCGGGGCTGGTATTGCCGAGGAGGTGGTGGTTGTTGGCGGTGCTTTCCCAGGTGATGGTGTGGCCGCCGCCGTCTATCTTGAAGTGGCCGCTGCCGTTTATGGGAGGGGTGTCGTAGTCACCTCCCGCGGGTACCGTGATGTTGCCGCCCAGCGTAATGAGTGTCGGGGCATCGGCCGAGGTGCCGCCCGTCTGCAGGGCGTCGAGCAGGGCTTCGTAGGTGGTGACGACGATACCTTCCGGCACGGGATCCGTTACCGGATCGTCCTTGCTGCACGAAGCAAAGACTACTGTTGCACATAGCACTAACAAAGAAAAAATCTTTTTCATGTTGTTTTATATTTGATTAATATTCATGGGAAAACAAAAAAGCGCAGAGCGGTTTATGCCCTACGCAGCAAAAATATAATGAAAATTTTGGATGATGGGTGCACATTTACGCATATCTGACGTCGAAACGTGCAACACAAGTGTTTTTTTGTGGGTTTATTGTATGTTGGAACAAGCTGTATCGCCAAATATACAACAGTTTGGAGGTGTTATCTATTTTTGTACTCGGTAAAAGATCCCCCCGTTATCTCCCGGAAGATTTTACAGAAATGGCTTTTGTGGGCAAAACCCGAAAGCTCGGCAATCCTCTCCATTGTATAATCCGGATGTTTCGCCATTTGCTCTGTGGCGTATTCTACCCGTTTATTGTTCACCCAACGTTTGAAACTCACCCCGTAAGTCGAATTGATGAATACAGATAGTTTCCGTTCCGGGATATGCAGAGCCTCGGCATAGTCGCCCAGCACAACACCCTGCTGGAGATACAATAATAGTTTTGCCATTTCATCTTCCAGTTCCTTGTCTCCTTCACTCTCCTTTGTCAGCTGCGACTCTTCCTTCTCCTCTATCGCGGGCAAAGCCTCATAGTAAAGTTTGTATTGGTAGTTGATATACCTCACTCCAAAGTCAAAAGTAGTACACTGTAATCACCACCGTGATTATTCCGTCGAATAACGGGGCAGGAAATATACTGAACACCAGAACGGCAATACCGATGCAGGCAGCCTCGTAGAACAGTCTCGAAGCCCACCGGAATTCATATTTGTCGGTGTCGGAGAAATAGTTCTCAATCTTGGCTATATAATTCCGTTGCTCACGCCGGAATAAACGGACGTAAATCACGATCTGCGTCAGATAAGTAGCCGCAAATACAGTTCTTAACAAAGAACCGGATTCGTGATATTCGCTATATACTCATCCACCGAATAGATCCTCACATCAGGAAATAGAAGTATCGTTAATAGATAGAGTCCCACAAAAAACAATGTCGGGCAGAGGTGTCGCAAAAATATTTCGCCGGCAAACGTATGGTGAATGAAAAAGTATCAGCACGATAAAAGTAAAAAGCGCCGCCTGCAACTGTGCCGCAACGAGCACAGGCATTGCAAATATCTCGGCAACGCTCTCCTGTACCCTGTTGTAAAAAGATAAGCGCATTGCACAGAGCCACGATAATCGATGCAATACCCAAGAATCGTTTGGCATTGCGGTAGTGCGGGTTTATCAGCTGTGGGGCTGTTTGAATCAACAGCAGAGCCATCCCCATCGTCAGACAACCGAAGATATTAAAAGTAGTATATGATATCCAACATATTATAGTCTGTGTTATCGGTCAAACAACATTCGGACGAGAAATCCACTGTAAGGCTGTTTCATAGACACCTCATCACCGTTTTACCTGTATTCACAGCCAAAGGTACTGTATTTTTTTAGCCATACATTATACTTATACCACATTTTGCACTGATTCAATCCATTCGGGTAGATACTACCTCTTCATTTCTCTGTTCTGTTCCCAATCTCCAACCTTGTACGACAAAGGTTTCCATCGATATTCCGTTAGATTTCACTACTCGCCATCCGGTTCCTTTCGTGGCGGTGCAATGAAATGCATCTGATTACCCCGTCCTCTCGCTTGATAATGCCTTCGGCTGCAAAAGATTTAAGATCGTCCAATGCAGTATTCTTCAGGCGTCCTGTAAGTTGCGTATAAGTGGCTCTTGTGATGAAGCCATGCTCTCCGATATATTGCAGGACGAGTTTCTTCAGATTGTCTCTGCCCCACTTACGCGAAGTGTTGAAATCGACACACTTTCTACGCTCCAAATCTCCGCGAATACCTACACGCATACTCTTGGAAGCACGGAAATTCACCCCGTTGAAAGCTACGGATTCAGAACGAATATCATTCTTATTTGCGACTAATCGGGAAGCTTTCACTTTGGCTGAAAAGAAGCCGAACTCTCCCAATTCGACGCGGTATCCTTCACCCAGATATTGCAATACATCGTCTTTCAGTTCCATCAGGATACCTTCTATCACTCCTTCCTTAAATCCGGTTCTCTTAGCAACACCACGGATCAATCGTTCTGCCGGAATCGTTCCACTGTAGACAATGTCGGCATACATTGTTTCCGTTTCTCCTTCCTTAGTAGTCAAGGCAGGCTTTTTCTTTAAATTGTAAAAGGCCATAATCTTATTGTTATATTTAAGACTTTTCAGTGCAGAGAATAAAGATTTTCAGTGCAGAGATTTATCATTGTTTATGCACTCGGGTAGTTGTCCGGTTGTAACGGGACAATAGTCACTTTGTAAACAGCCTAATGTCACCTTATAAAGGTGATATTTATCACTGCATAAGGTGACCACCTGTCTTTACAAGGGTAAAAACAGTAAAGATACAAAATTAATTAGCGGAAAGCAAGAGACGGCACAATAAAGCTCAATAATATGATTGCAAAATAAAATTCATCTGCCAACTACCGGACATCGGTTTCTCTTTATTTATTCACATAGATTTGTTGATTTCTAAATTATTTCAGTACATTTGCCCGACCTACTTCTATTGCAGAAAGGATGAAAATAGACGAAATACAGTGCATAAAAGAACTACGCAACGGCTCCTACCAGGCTTTTACACAGATTTATGAAGCCTATGCCGACCGACTTTACAGCTTTGTTCTTAAACAACTAAAAAATCGTTCCCTGACACAGGATATTGTTCAGGATACCTTTTTACGCCTATGGGACAACCGTAACCAGTTGAATAGCTTCGGCAATCTGCAAGCCTTTATTTTCACTATTGCCAAACATCAGGTAATCGATTATTTCCGCAAACAAGTCAACGAACTGCAATTCGAAGACTTTATGGAGTATTGCGAGAACCAGGCAACTGACGTATCGCCGGAAGATATCTTATTGTACGACGAATTCCTGCAACAACTTCAACAATCGAAGAAAGTTCTGTCACAACGGGAACACGAGATTTATGAATTAAGCAGGGAGAAACATATCCCCATCAAGCAAATAGCCGAACAACTGGATCTCTCCGAACAAACGGTGAAAAACTATCTGACTTCCGCCCTGAAGATTCTTCGCAGCGAAATGATGAAATATAATATTCTCTTTATTTTCTTCCTGTAACAAGAATAACACTTTCAGTAGGAATAATTAAAACTCCACAAAAACTCTACAAACACCTACTATTCCTAACTTTTTCTATGCTCTACAACATAAAAAAGTCTAGTACTCCCTTTATGTATTTACGTATAACCTATAGAAACACCAATAATATGAGTCCACAATTTAAAAAGTTATATTGCCAGTACATCGAAAAAGGAATCACCTCTTTCGATATTGGAAAGTTCAGAAATGAACTCAACAACATACCTGACGAAGAGTTATGGAATACCATGATAGATATGGAAAACGACACAGTAGAGATAAAGATGCCTCCTATGATGAAAAAGCAAATTCGAAAGGAACTACAACAAATCATTTGGAGACGCCGTTGGCTGCAATATATGAAATATGCTGCCATTATCGCTATCATCCTATCATCCTCTTTTGGGCTTTATACATGGATGAATAACCCGGAAAGTCAAATGGTTGCTGTAACAGTTAAAGCTGGCAGCAAAAGCAGAAATGGCTCTCCTGATGGTACATTTGTACATCTAAATGCGGCTACAAACCTGGAATATGATGTAAACAACTCCAAGCAACGCCTCGTCAAACTATCAGGAGAAGCCTTTTCGATGTTGCCAAGAATCCCGATTGCCCATTCAAGGTAATAATCAACGATCTGCAAATTGAAGTAGTAGGAACTTCATTCAATGTAAAGACCTAAAAAAAAGACATTGTAGAAACGTCTTTTTTAGCGGACGAATCAGAATATCAGGTGGTTCACTTCCCCATGAATATACGCTTTCACCTGGACAAAGGCAACCTATTCCGCTATGGACAGAACACTACGAATAAGCAAAGCGGATGCCCATGTTGAAGCCGGATGGAGAGATAATTACCTCATCTTTGAATCCACACCATTAATTGATGTAATAGCCCAGATAGAACGATGGTATGGGGTGGAAATCAGATTGCATCATAAGCAAATCGCACAAGATTTACTATCAGGATCTTTCCGAAACGAAAGTATACAGAATGTCATAAGATCCTTAAGCATACAATACGGATTTAAGTACGAGATACATAAAAAGATATAATAACTATTTTACTAATTTAAAAAGAAAGGAGCTTATGGAAAACACATAGTAGTTAAAATCAAAAGAACAACCAAAAGAATCGCCCAATCCTTTGGTTGTATGGAAGTCGATAAAATTTTATACATCAAAACATTATCAACTATGAATATCACAAAGTTAACATTTTTATTGAGAAGGAAACTGCGGAACAGCCTTATTTTTTAGAAACTTTACCATTTTATCCGCTGCTATAATTTTATTCCCTTCGGGAGTGTTTGCCCAAGAAGCGAAATGTGTCCATTCATATCAAAAATGGCACGGTAAAAACTTTTCATGAAACAAGTAGAACAGCAAACGAGATATACTTTTGTATACCGGAATCATGTTCTTAACGATCAGACTAAAGTGACATTAGCTGCACAAAAAACCTATCAGCGAAGCGCTCTCACAGTATTTACTCCTTTGAATATATCTTATTCATTTACCAACAACACCATCGTATTGGTAAAGCAGGAGACAGTGGAAAAAAAAGTAATGAAAAGAGAGCGATTAAAGGAACCGTACTAGATGAAAGTGGAATTCCTATTATTGGCGCCAATGTCATGCAAGGAAAAGGAACCGGAGTCATTACAGATATTAACGGAAACTTTACCATTGTAGCAGATCCTAACCAACCACTAACAGTATCTTATATTGGATTTGACTCACAACAAGTGAAAGCCGGCAATAAAAACAATCTGAAAATATATTTGAAAGAAAGTAGCATTGCATTAAATGAGATAGTTGTAGTCGGCTATGGCTCCCAGTCCGAAAAAAACTAGTAACTACTTCTATCAGTAGCCTGAAAGTGGATGATCTGGACCAAGGCAGTGACTACAATGTAGCTAAAATGCTGCAAGGTCGTACTCCTGGTGTAAATGTAGCCTCTGCCAGCGGTACCCCCGGTGAACAACCGAGTGTACGGGTACGCGGTATTGCATCCATCACAGGTAACAGCACCCCATTGTATGTGGTCGATGGGTTCCCAGTGAATCAATGCCTATGCTAAACCCCAACGACATCGAACGCATGGACGTATTGAAAGATGCTTCAGCTGCTGCCATCTATGGTTCGCGAGCTAACAACGGTGTTGTCATCATCACCACAAAATCGGGGAACACCAACAGTAAAACACGCGTAAATGCCAGTGTACGCCACAGCCTTGGATGGATTGCCAACGATATACCAATGGCAAAATGTAGCGCAGAATATACTCGTACTATGCAAGCAGCCGTAGATAATTGGAATGTGCAGAAGAAGGACACAAAATCATTCTTTATCCCCGACCGGATTACCGAAACAGACTGGCTCGGACTCATTCAACGTGATATAGCACACTCTACTACGGCATCTATCAATCTCTCGGGAGGTAATGAAAACTACCTTTTTCACCTCTGTGGGATTTAACGACCAACAAGGTATCATCCGTACCAGCAGTTCCAGCAAACCAACCTACGGGCAAAATTTACTCATCAAGCTGAACAAATGGTTTAAACTGAATCTGAATCTCACAGGATCTTACAGCCGTTTCGATAAAGTGGAAGAGTCATCTACCAGTTTGAAAGTGATTCGTACTGCCCGTGAAGAACAACAACCATGGATTGGAGCTTATCGGGAAGATGGAGGCTATACAGTGATGTCAACAGAATTATGTCGTCATAATCCCGTTATGCTGATTAATGAAGAAGACTGGACTGTACATAAGAAACAAGGGTAGCTGCCCTTAGTTTTGATATTACTCCTATCAAAGGACTCAAAATACACCCCTCATTCAGCATATACGGTATTCTTGATGAAGAAAAGAAAACAATTTCAGAGAAACATGACGCACGTTCCAAAATGCAGGATGGGGCGCACTTAGCGAAGAAAAATGTAAGTTACCATTATGTTATAGACAACGTAATTTCGTATGAAAATGGTTGGGATAAACTAACTTATTCGGCAATGCTTGGTCACTCATACGAAAGTATAATTATGAAGCTTTTTGGGGCTTATAGTGATATTAATTACGCAAACGGTGCTTATCCTTCTTCCAGAAACCGGTCATGATAAATTCCGGTTCTAACATCTACGCAGGTAGTATCGGATATAATGCATATGCCACTCGAATCTTATTTCGGACGTGCCGCCCTGAATTGGGATAATCGCTATCTTAAATGTAACGCGATGCGTCGTGACGGTTTCTTCGTTTTCTCAAAAGATAAACGTTATGGAACATTTCCTTCTGCTTCTTTCGCGTGGCGGATTATCAACGAACCTTTTTCCCCTAAAGGCACGCCACTGAATGACTTAAAGCTACGAGCCAGTTGGGGCAGTATAGGATGGTATCAGTAACGCTGGGCATATGTCATTACTTAGTAACTTCAGGAGAAATTCCTATAATGGTTCATCAGTTTTAAATCAGGCAGATGCCACTGGATCTTATCTGGGGCTTCAGGTGAATGTCGGAATCAACGCAGAGCTATTCAACGGACGACTGGCGCTATCTGTAGACGGATACTATCAAAGAGAGGCAAAGCGGATTACTTTGCCAATATCAGTACACTTGCTACAACTTAGGATATACTACCCGGACAGCCAATATCGGCTCGCTGGAGAACAAAGGGTTGATGATGGTGAGCAGTACAAAATATTCGATGGTCACGCTTTTAAATGGGAGCTTGCTACTAACCTCCTAACAAAAAAACAAACTGTGTCCATTGGATGGAGTATGATATGAAAATCAACGGTGGTGGTGCCAATACCAGTAAAGTAATGCATGCTTTAATGGTACGTAAACCGGTTAGTGCTTATATGTTTGCGTCAGGGATGGTATTTATCGAAAACCGACCAGGAAGTACCAAGCAAACTCTACGCAAAAAGGAGTACGTGCCGGTGATTGAAAGTACTTTCTGACTACAACAATGACGGAGACATCAGAGATGACCGCATGATGTAGGAAAAGGTTACACACCTGACATTTATGGTGGTATCACTTCGACTATGAACTGGAAAAACTTCGACTTATCCATTTTTCTGCCAATTTGCAGCCGGAGGTAAAATCCTGGTCGGGGCATGGAAAGGCTGCGGGGGAACAGAAGGTACGGAACATCTCGGCTTGGCGTCCAGCAGTATCAAAGGTTAAAAAAAATGGCACACTGGTCGATTCAGAACAATTCTATAACATATCAAAATATGCCGCCAACCATTAATCACTGGAGGGGAGAAGGGAACTAGCAACACTGGTGTTCCACGCCCCTACTTTGGCGAGCACGTTCACCGGCTTGGTTTCGAAACAATCTTGTTTCTACCCGCTATCTGGAAGATGCTTCTTATTTCAAAAGTTAAAACCATTGGGATATAGCCTTCCTCAAATTCTCATTGTCAAAAATACATGTAACGGGAGCTTAAATACTTTGACTTTCTCTCGACAACTTTTACTGACAAATATTCGGATATGATCCGGAATTCTCATACAATAATCCGACAGGCAACAGCTACGGAGCAGATTTCGGAGAACAAGCCACATTTAAAGGAATTTTATCATGAGTTACCAAGCATTAACCCTAAAACTAACGATATGAAAAATATAAAACTATTATTCACTCTGGTTTTTAATGACCATAACTGTACTCGGCACGAGCTGTTCTGACTGACTGGACGACATCAGCTGACATGCAATTCCTCAATCCAGCCTTGACGGATGATGATCTCAAAAAATAAATGGGTATACGCCACTATGGAAATTCTTGTTCACTTTCTGGTGGTTGGATGATATACAAGGGAAAATTTCAAAGCAGGTCCGGAGGAGGTCAGGTGCAGACCCATGCGAAATGTCTCCCTCGTAGCCAAATAAAGGCAAATTATGCATTCTCTCCCTTTTGGAGGAAACTCATTTTACAACATTGCATCAGGTCAATTTTCTGTGAAACTTATGAAGCTTCCGAAAATAAAGAAAATTTAACAACTTATGAAAGAAAAGTAGGTGGTGTCTCTTACTATTTCCATTTATTTATTATCATCACAGCCTCTCATTATGGAAATGTCCCCATCCTGCGTAAACGTTCAAAGAAATTGGTTCTATCTCTCCGGAAGCTGAAGTAGCAGACATTCATCGAAGAAGATTTAGGTAAGCTATCCGCTTACTGTCAAAAGCAGATTCCAAATGGTACGTATCTTCATTACGCGCTGCGTAGCTCTTTTCCAGAACAAGATGACGGAGTTTCGCAAACCATGCAGAAGCAGTATTAGCTAATTCCAGTTTTTCTCGCTCGCATCCACCGCTATGGATTTCTCTAAAAATTGGGTTGCAGGAAATTCAAGTCCGGAAATTATATTTTGCCTATGTTAATAATTCAAGAGCATCCAGTCCTCTAAACTTCACATTATACGTTAATGACACGGACGGTTCATGGAATTATGCTCCATCTGATTGGTGTTATAGTAGTCTTTTTGCTGATGATAATACTCTTTCACGCAAAGGGAGACGTACGGTCAAAGCCACATTCACCAGCCAGATGCCACCGCGTAATCAAATATCCGAATGGGACTTATCAATTGGCGGAAACGTCAGATTATACCTGCACACCGGTAGTAATCTCCCGTATTTCAGAAATGTATTCGGTAAAAGCCGAAGCTCGGAAAATGAACGGAGCCGCCACATTAGTGGAATATATGAAAAAAGATATACTACCGCTCCAAGTGAAGCAGCAATCAAAGCTCTACTTTCTGGACAAAGAACATCAGACATTGATCTTGGACGAACGCCGTCGTGAATTTTATGCTGAAGGCATGCGCTGGCAGGACATCAAACGTACAAATCGCTTGTTTAGAATTCGTTAGAAACACTTGATGGTCGTATCATCTGATGTATTATCCGATTCCTCAAGATGAGATTGACATGGCTGGTAATGGTAGCCTACCCACAAAATCCCGGATATGCGGGATATACAGGAAATTAATAACAAAACCTTTAAATGATTATTATGTGTATGACAACTATTAAAAATAAAGTACGGATATGCCCGTTCATATATTGTTTTGTCCTTTATTGTTTGCTGCATGCAGCAACGAAGACAATGCCGGGAAAGACATTCCTTCCGGGTAACTTTCTCAATCGCTCCCTGAAAGAGGGCAAATAGAAGGTGAAATACAATTCACTAACGCATCTTATGGAGGTAGTGGCAACTTTACTTATGTATGGGATTTCGGGGATGGAGCGACTTCTACCGAAGAAAACCCGAAACGTGTACAATGAAGGAGCAATTTGTTGTTAGTTTGACCATAACCGACAGCAGTGGAGATCGAACTCTACCGGAGAAACAATTGAAATTACCGATAAAGTAGTAGAAAAGAGACCTTACATTACTATGGACCTCCTCCACTCATTTAGCCAATTAACAGTTTCCAATTCCGCTGCTCTTTCTCCTGATGAAAAAAACGGTTTACCAATAGTAATGACCATATTACATAGTTATGATGTAAATCTCAGGTATTGAAAAATGGTCATTCGACATGACTGATCCATCTTGGGAGCGTACAACAGGAGGTTTCAAACATGACACCGTCTGTAGATACGGATGGTAATAATTCATATTTGGCACAGGCGACGCAGTTTAATGGTAACTATTTCTATCAATCCTGATGGAAATAAAGAAATGGATTACCTTCAATGATCCGACTACCGGTTTTTTTTAGACAAAACAACGCCGCCAATAAAATGCGTAGTGTCACCAGCATTTGATGATAAATATGTATACTGTGATAATGGGAAGTACCGGTTCAATGATTGCGGTAGACAAAAAACAACAGGAAACCGTGTTAGCTTACCTTAACTAACGCAGATGGTACCAGCGGTCCTGCCGGAGGTGTTTATGCAGGTCCTGTTATCTCCAAACAAGGAATGATGTATATCATGTGTACCAACTACGGAATGTTTGGTGCAGCAAAAGCTACTATGGCTAAAGATGACAATACTTTCAGCCCATGGGCATGGAGAAAGCATTTGACAGGTTTGAACAGCGGTTGTCAATATGTGTGCATCAATGGCCATAGACAATGAAGGAAATGTTGCTGGCATGATTTATACATCTGATCTGACTACTACCATCTATTCTGTTGCTAGCATTTGTAATGTTGGACTACCCTATTGAGAATACTCGGCAACAAGAGATCAGGGAGGAGTCGTTATCGGCACAGATGGCACTGTATATGCTCTCATTGAAAGTCAGAGATATGTCTGGCGGAATTGCTGCATTGTCAGCAGGTGGAACTGGTCAAATGGCAATATGAGATATCAGAAAGCGTTAGCAGCATCTCTGTTATTGATAAGTGATGGACATATCTTGCTCGGTACGGAACGTGGTAATTTCTATACGCCCTGACGCAATGGTACTGACGCTATTGCCGTACTTGATGGCCGGAGCAATTTGCTAACAGCGAAAGTGCTTTATGCATCCGAATGGGCTGCAACACAAGGCAAATTCTTGAGTTCACCGGTAGTGGATGCAGACGGGGACTATCTATGTGGCCATTACTAACACTCAAGATGAATCGAAAAGTTTATTAGTGGCCCTGTCATCCAAATATGTGAAAGGATTACAACAACAGGCTGGCTGATGCGTGCAAAAAGACGCTCAACACACTGTTACAGTAAAAATAATTAAATCAAACAGGATAGGTTATTTCGATAACCATCCCACATTATCATCAATAAATAAAAAAAAAAAAAAGAAGAAATATTTTTCTTTTGGCAATCATCTTGGCTTGTATCCGGGGCGCGGATGTGTACCAGTTGCGGGCTCTTCCAATGATGAATATGAAAACAAAATCAGCCGACTTCTCCGATGATAATGAAGACCCGGAGGACCCAGGTGAAGAACCTGACACTAAAAAGTTTAACAACCGACTTAAAGAATCTTTCCCAGCAACACAAGTCTGAAAAATGTGGACTTTGCGTCGTAGCAACACCTATAAGGGAATACGTGACGGAATTCCCTGAAAATACCTATTCCTGCCATCCAATATGCAATAGTTCGGTGCCGATATGATTGAAATAGACCTAGAGCTATTCTGACGGAGTAATCGTAAATATGCAATAATACAACCATTAATGCTACAAACAAACGGAACTGTGCTGTAGCCAATATGACTTATCAAACTCTTTTTATCAATATTTTTTAAAAGGTTCTAAAGGTATCAATTTGAATACAAAGTGCCTACATTGAGGAAGTATTGGATGCCGGGAAAGGCAAAATCTTATGTTTAAAATCGATGTAAAAGAGAAGGGTCTTTTAGGTAAAAATCATTAAACGGTTGCAGAAAAAAGGGATGATCGACCAGGGTTTGTTATTAACTGGTTCCAGCATCATATATTGAAGAAAATAAAATACCTAACCCTGGAGCCATTCCTTTTCCATGGTATCCATCATGGGCAGAAGTGAAAAAGTCCTCGCCAAATAACTGCCAAATGGTACAATTCGGAATAGACAATTCTCACTGAAACTAATGGGAGCTTACAAAGATTTTTAAAAGTGCCAATCCTTTTAGATTGGGATAAAGGATTACCAATAATTCGCATCAAACTATTAACAAAATAGTTGTGCAAACTGATTACCTGGATCTTGTCAACTCTTATTTAAAAAGAAAAAAAGGATTAAGATAACTTTTATAGAGCTTTTTCATAGGTACCAAATATAGATCAAAAACATTTTATTTAAGAAAAGCACGTATGACAAGAAAATTATATTTCTATTATCAGTTCTTCTGGTTTCATTATCTGCTGAAGCAGAATCCAGAATTGATAAACTATTGAGGAATCTTCACGACAAGAATTCTCAATATGTATTTGTTATAGCTCACCGTGGCGACTGGAGGAATGCTCCGGAGAACTCCATACAATGTATAGAGAATGCCATCGCTATGGGGAGCAGACATGGTGGAACTTGACATTCAGCAAACCAAAGACAACAACTTTATTTGTATGCATGACGCAACGCTAGACCGCACTTCAACAGGAAAAGGCGCCATTAAAAACTATACGACAACAGAACTAAAACAATTTGTGCTGAAAAGTGGAAACGGTATAAAGACCCCGCCGATCCATACCCACTTTTAGAAGAAGCGTTAATGACATGTAAAGATCGTATTATTCTGGTCAATATAGATAAAGGCGGAACATATATAAAAGGAGATTCTTCCCATCATTGAAAATGTGGAATGGAAAACAAGTGATTATAAAAGGAAGGTATCCTGTCGAGAAAGTTCAAGAGGAATATGGAACCAAACCAGTATGCTCTATATGCCTATCATTCATTTATGGAAAGAAGAAGATATAAAAGCGACCGAAAGTTTTATTAAAGACTTTTACGCCAATAGCCTATGAACTCTGCTTCAAAGACGAACAGACTTCAAATTTAAAGGTTATTGATAAAATTGTACAATCTGGTAGCCGGGTATGGATGAATACTCTATGGGATAGTCTATGGGTGGACATGATGACGAAAACGCCCTATTAGAAGGTAAAGATAAGCATTGGGGATGGATACTGGAACATAAGGCAACTATGATACAAACTGATCGTCCCCAAGAATTAATCAAATACTTAGAAGATAAAGGTTTAAGGAAACTATAAAATACCAACAGCAACTTAACACATTTGCAAAAGAAAAAGGCCAATTCACCCCCATGAATTGACCTTTATTTTTTCTATCTGTCTCTGTTATAATCTTTCATTCCTGTTATTCAGCCTTGAATTTGATCTTCAGAATCTTACTGATAGCCGGTTTATACTTCTTCAACATTCGGTCGAATCCCAAGTCATTCGGATGGGTCCCATCTACAGTCCCTCATGGCCTGTTCCCAAGAATTGATCTTCTTTTATGAAATACAGGTTCTTGACATTCTTCTTTCGCAATACTTCTACCTGTTCAGCGATGGCCTCGTTCTGTCGTTTTACATTCTCACGAGCTTTCTGGTTGAAATTACCTGTTTCACGTATCAATGTCTGTATCACAATAATAGGCGTATCCGGATGCTTCTGGCGCAACGTCATTACAAAATCAACAGTCCGGTCGGTTATCTCTTTGGGAGAAGGATTAGGGAATACAATCGAGAATGAAAGCATCCGCATCAATATCCGCCAACATCTCGGCAACTTCTTTCTCCATCTTGCCGTTTCCGCTCAATCTAAATTGATAAAATTATATCCGCTGCTGGGGGACAAACGAGCCGGATAAGCCATCCCGGACGACTGGCAGATGCTCCCCTGCAAAATACTGGACCCGTATACCACTATCTTTTCTTTTGAACGGATTTTCTCCTTTACGTATGTGTGCATCAGAAGAAACACCTATTTCCAGACTTTTCAGTTCATCATATAAAGGCAGATATAACAAACATTCTTTCTCTTCCGTACCCATATTATCAACAAGCACTTTTTCCGTAGTCACACCACCCGGTATCCCTACTCCGGCAAATTGCCATTTCCATCCCGTTTGATATATAAATCCAGACCTTTCTGAGCAACTCTGGTCAAATTGGGTAACTGGTAATTATCAGAACCATCCATTTGGCTTTTATGACGGGGGCTATTCGTTGTAAAAGAGATAGCCAGACCGGCAGAGTTTGTGAATAGTTTCTTCACTGTGGGAGGCATTGTACGATACTTGGCTGTATCTACCCCGATGGAAGTATTCGCCTTCGGTAGTTGCTTTTGCCTACCAGTAAAGCTCTTGAGCCGGCACATAGGTAATGTTATCCTTTTGTTGTCCGGAGGCTGTGAAGGGAAGCACCATCAGCCCCAAGCAAACCCAGACATTTCGTATTAAGTTTTCATAATCAATTTTATATTAAATTTCTTTCGCTACCATCCAGCGCTCTACATTTCGTTTCTCTGCGCTAAACTCTACACCAACTTTTATCACTTGTTGATCCTCTGCCGTATAAGGAAAAGCATAACCTTTTTTTCTTCAATCTGCTCCATGGCCTGCTCAACAGTCCCATTCAGCTTGAATTCGAAAATATAAGATGAACTTCGGGGTTCGTACAACCGCATCTGCGTCCCCGTGAGCTATGTACTTCTGCTTGGGTGAACTGTCCCATCAGTTTGAATATTAAATATATGATGACTTGATAATGACGTTCAGTCTGGTCATTCAACTCGTAAGGAAAATCTGCAAAAAAGCTTCAAAGCGGTGCATGAAAGCGTCAACATTGCCTGTACGTAGTTCTTGAACAAACTTACCTATATAAAAGCTTCGTTCTTCATCCGTGACTGCCGTATAAAATGGGAGTAAAAAGTTAAGAAAGCCATAACGTACTTCGTCGTTAGGGAAGCCTAAACGATAAAGTCTAAACTCTCTGTCATAATCCTTTATAGTAAGATAACCACTCTGATAAATCAACGGAATCGGATTTTCCTATCAGCACGATATTCAGTGAAAGCGGAAGCAGCTGTCTCCTATACCATCCATCAGCAAGCGAAGATCATAATCGCTCTCTTTCAATAACTCCACAAGGAAAGTAGGAGTTCCGGTCTGAAACCAGTAATTGCCGAACTCTTTTACTAAAAAACGCATTCAGCACACTGAACGGATTAAAAACTCCTTCTCCATTAGGATGAAAATGATAGCCGTCATACTGTCGGGTCATTGTTTCTACAACTTCTTCCGTACTCATATCATTCGCTTGTGATAAAGCCGCAATCTCCGGTTCAAAATTAGCTAGAAGTTCTTCGCGGGTGATTCCACAAAAGAGTAGAGAAGTCATAATTCAGACTGATGTCATTCAATTGGTTCAGATCGCTAAACACACTTACTTGCGAAAATTTGGTGACACCTGTCAGAAAAGCAAAACGAAGATAGCGGTCTGCACTCTTCAACACACCGTAGAAAGCTTTAAGGTAGAACGGTAAGAATCGAAGCTGTACATTCTGAATAGCCTGTAGCAATGGTTTATCATACTCATCCACCAGGACTACAACACCCCTGCCTGCTTGTTCGGAGGCACGGCGAATAACACCCAGAAAACAGGAAGACAAAGTGGTTTCATCCTCTCCCCTTACCATATATAACTTCCCCATTGAGTTAACTGATTGCTTAAAAATAGCATCCAATCTGTCCGGTGAATCATATTTCTCGGCATTCAAATCCAGATGCAGTACGGGATATTCTTCCCACTTCTTTTCTAATTGTTCCACGGCAAGTCCCGTGAAAAAAGGTCACGCCGTCCCTTGAAATAGGCTTCAAACGTAGAAATTAACAAACTCTTTCCGAATCGGCGCGGACGGCTTAAAAAAAAGGTTTACCGATGTTTGCTATAGTCCCACATCAATGCGGTCTTATCTACATACAAGTATCCGTCATTGCGGATATCTTCGAAAGTCTGAATCCCGATAGGGAGTTTCTGCCGTCACCAACATACAATTTCTACTATTAGATTGTTATCACATACGTATCTGCTACAAAAATACGAATTCTGGCAATGAAAGCAAATCTGTCAATCAATTATTTATAAATCAATGTGGATAAATATTCCTCTGCAAACATCTCATTGGCAACTTCCAACAACATCTCTGCTGTTAGCTCTTCTATACGCTTAAAAAACAAGCTCGGACGATTCATACTTATGATAATGAAGGAATGTTTTCGCCATCCCTAACGCATTATTCTCAAAGTTATCGGACGCTACTCCGATTTGCCCGATCAACTGCTTTTTCGCTGCCGCCAACTGGGAGGTAGTCATCTTTGTATCACGCATCCGCTTCAATTCCTTATAGGTCAATTTCAGGCAAGTATCCATGTCATCCACATCCGTCCCGAAATAAATACAGAAAGCTCCCGTATCCGTATAGGAAGTCAGATTGGATTCGACATTATAGACCAATCCTCTGCGTTCGCGAAGGGACACATTCAGTTTACTATTCATTCCGGGACCTCCAAGGACATTATTCAGCAGATAGAGCGCGGTACGCTTATCATCGTACGCATTATAGCCACGGCTGCCTATCATCACATGAGCCTGATGTGTATCTCTGGCCACTGTCAAATGTTCCGGCACATACAGAGGCGGAGGTGTACGGCGATTCTCTACCTTCACATCAGGAATATCCAACAGGTATTTTTCTACCAGACGGATGATTCTCTTGAACTCGTATTGCCCCTGAACAAAAAAACACCATATTTCCCGGTTGGTAAAAACGGCGGGTAAACGATAGAACATCTTCCGTGCGAAAACTCCGCAGAAGTTCCGGTTTACCAAGAATGTTTCTTCCCAGTGGATGATTGCGGAAGATCATGTCTTCAAAATCGTCAAATATCAGTTCCGACAGGAGTATCTTCATACGACTGGATTTCATCGATAATGACCTCCGTTTCTTTTTTTCTATCTCATGCTGCGGAAAGGTTGAATGAAATACAATATCCCCCAACAACTCAAGCGCACGTTCCAGATGTTCTTTCAGGAAAGCGGCATAGACAACAGTTTCTTCCTTATTTGTGTAAGCATTCAGGTCACCACCTACATTTCTCCATCCGGTTGAGGATATGCCAGGCTTTCCGCTTCTCCGTTCCCTTAAAAATCAGATGTTCTACAAAATGGGCCATTCCCTGCTCATTCTCCGCCTCATCACGGGTTCCGGCATCAATCGCAAAACCACAATAAGCTACTTTTTGAGAGGGTTGGTTCATGGATAATACGCAGGCCATTTGGCAATGTATATTCGTTACCTTGCATCGTTTTATACTTCCTTATTGAATTAATACCACAAAAATACAATACAAAAACTTATTGCTGTTTATAGAAAATTACAGATGTTTGTGGACTATAACAGCACGTATGTATGGAAAGATAGAATATTCTGTTCCGCCCCTCCGATAACATTGACCAATGTGCTTCGAAAGCGCCAGCCAAATGAGCAATGGATGGGGCAGACAGGCAAAACCCTTGATATATGGAGAGCCAGCCTCGGATTAATGGAATGCATAGCTCGTGCCGTGAAAGCGGGTGGTAAAGGTTGCCCAGGTAGTTCCTGCCAAACTGGAAGAGAATGGCAAAGGTAAGCACTCTGTTAGATGAAGAAATTCATACCCGTAACTTGGTGACCGCAAAGATATCATAACGGAGAAGTCGGAGGTATTAGTTTGCACTCCCCGGAGGCGTCATTACTCTTGATGAGATTTTCCACGTAATAGCCGCTGCCTCTATCGGATATCACCAAAAAGAAGATTGTTTAATGAACATGGTTTTACGACGAGCTATTAAAGCGCTCACCCTGGACAAAGGTTTGCACGACAGCCTTTCTCAACCTATTACGAAGTAACTTAAACACATTAAATGAATTGAAAAATAAACTGATTATATGATAGACTCATCAAACAACTTTGCAACAGGAAGCACAAGCTGTGCTCAACATCCCACGTAACAGACGCTTATGAGAAAAAGCAGTACAACTTATTGTTGAACAGATACATCAGAAGAAGGGAAAACTAGTAACTTCCGGTATGGGGAAAGCCGAGACAAATTGCGATGAACATTGCTACCACTTTCTGTTCCACCGGTATTCCATCCGTCTTTCTGCATGTCAGCGAGGCGCAACACGGGGATTTGGGTATCTTACAAAAAAAACGATCTACTCCTGCTGATCTCTAACTCTGGCAAGACACGTGAGATTGTGGAATTAACCCGCTTAGCCCATAATCTGGACCCGGATCTGAAGTTTATCGTTATCACGGGAAATCCAGATAGTCCGGCTGGCAAAAGAATCGGATGTCTGTCTAAGTACCGGCAAAACCTTCAGAAGTCTGTGTGTTAGGGATGACTCCTACTACATCCACTACTGCCATGACAGTGATCGGAGATATATTGGTAGTACAAAACCATGAAGGAAACAGGATTTACTATCGCTGAATATTCAAAACGTCACCACGGCGGTTATCTGGGAGAAAAATCAAGATCACTATGCGAAAAGTAATCGGTATCGGAGAAACAAGCCTCGACATCATCTTTCGAGGCGACCAGCCTTCCGCAGCCGTACCGGGAGGCTCTGTGTTCAACGGTATTGTCTCATTGGGACGAATGGGAATAAACGTCGGTTTCATCAGTGAAAAACCGGAATGACCGTGTAGGCAATATTATCCTGCAGTTTATGCGTGAGAATCATATCCCCAACCGATCATGTAAATGTATTCCCGGATGGAAAATCACCCGTATCTTTAGCTTTCTGAACGAGCAGAGTGATGCTGAATATATCTTCTACAAAAGACTACCCAAAGCAACGTCTGGATGTTCTGTTTCGAAACTAGAGGAAGACGACATTGTCATGGTGGGTTCTTATTACGCACTGAATCCGGTTCTGAGGGGAAGATTCTCGAATTACTAGATCAGGCACGTGAAAAAAAAGCTATTATCTACTATGACCCCAACTTCCGTTCTTCACACAAAAACGAAGCGATGAAACTGGCTCCGACCATTATTGAAAATCTGGAATATGCGGATATTGTACGCGGTTCTTTAGAGGATTTTCTATATATGTATAACATGCAGGATATAGACAAGATTTAAAGGATAAAATCAAATTCTACTGTCCCCGGTTCATCTGTACTGCAGGTGCGGAAAAAGCGTTACGCACTAATCTGGTCAATAAAGATTATCCGATAGAACCATTACAAGCAGTCAGTACTATTGGAGCTGGTGATAACTTCAATGCAGGGCTGATCACGTTGGATTACTCAAATACGATGTCCGATACCGCGATCTAAATAACTTGAATGAAGAGATCTGGGATAAAATAATCCAATGCGGGAAAAGACTTCGCAGCTGAAGTTTGCCGAAGTTTCAGCAATTCGGTTTCGGTGGAGTTTGCACAAAAATACAAGTGATATTACAAATAAGGATTTGGATATAAGTAATTCATCCAGCAGAAATCCCTATTTTCATAAAATCCATATTAAGTTAATCTGTCAACCTTAACTTCTAATATGGATTTCCTTATCTTTGCAAACAACCATATTCAATAAGCAATCTTACTTAATATATGAAAAAGATTTATTTTACCTCTATTGATAATCTTTATCTTCATCAGTTTACCAGCAAAAGCAAACGATGAAGTAAAAACATTGTTAAAAAAGTATTAGATAAATCTCTACAAAAAGCAAAAGCTAGTTATACCCAACAAAAAGCAAAGACAGATAGACAGCCTGAAAATAATATTAAGACAATCCAGGGATATTCGAAAGAAAGTTGGGACAGCACAGTCTCTTTGTTTTGAGTATTCATCTTTCCAAAAGATTCCGCTTTAGCCTATGCCATCCACATGAACAGGTTCGCTCAAGAAAGTAATGACAAAGAACTTTTAATTGAAGCTAAACTGGATTATTCAAGAAATATTATCTTCGATGGGCTTTTTCAAAGAAGCTCTGGCGATTACCAATTCGATGCAACAAGAGCAACTATCTCCTAAACTCAAAGCTGAATATTTTTCTCGGACAAGTCACGATCTACAATCACCAGAAAGCTTTTGCTTCCAACGAGGACGATTCACAAGAAAATGATCTGATAGCACAAATATATCGCGATTCGCTGCTCCAATGCAAAGAAGTCCCATCAAACGTACGAGCTTTTTATAACCGCACCAACTCTTCTTTTCCATAAAAAGTATGATGATGCTATTCATATACTGGACAGCACTTATCAAAGTTATACACCCTATTCAAGAAATGCCGGAATCATAGCATATTCTCTGGCATCTGCCTATCAAGGTAAAAATGACCGTGAAAATACGATTAAATATTTCGCAATATCCGCCATTTCTGATGTATTAAATGGAGCTAGAGAAAAACCCCTCTCTTTAAAAATATTAGCCAAGCTGATCTTTGAGAGTGGGGGATATAGACCGGGCATCTAAATATATGAAAATGCAATGGAGGACGCTATCCTATGCAATGCGAGAATTAACACCATCGAAGCCTCAGATATGTATCTTTTCATAGATAAGGCATTTCAAAGGAAAAGGAGAAACATAAATTTATCATCATAAGGGCATTGCTCATTGCATTATGCATTGTCTGCATTCTGCTATTCATCCTGTCCGTACAACTGAAAAAACAAAAAGGTAAAAGTGGAACAAGCTAATGAGAGTTTGTCTTATCATCTTTACGAAATACAACAAATGAACTCAATATTGGCAGATAACAATAAAATCAAAGAAGAATATGTAGGGCTGTATATGGAACAATATACCAGTTATATCAGTAAATTGCCAATTTTAAGAAAAAGAGCACTCAAAATAGCCAAAAAGTGAAGATATAAAGAAAGTAACCTCTTTCCTCCACTCCTCTCTCAATACAGAAGAAGATCTGGCTGAATTTTATAATAACTTCGACAAAGCAATCCTGAATCTCTTTCCGAATTTCGTCGAAGATTTTAACGCATTGCTTTTACCGGAAAATGCAATCATTCCAGGACCCGGCAAACTCTTAACACCCGAATTACGGATCTTCGCACTTATCCGACTGGGAATTACAGACAGTGTGAAAATAGCTCATTTCTTACAGTACTCATTATCGACCATCTATAATTACCGCTCAAAAATGCGGATCAAAGCAAATGGAGACCGGAATGAATTTGAAGAAAAAGTAGCTCGAATCGGACAACAAATCCGGGAATAACAGTGTATTAATCATAGCATCATTTACATTTATCAGAGACTCTCCGATCAAAAATTCTCTGATTATCAACAACATACCCCAAACAATCATTTACAATCTGCTCACTCCCCATTTAAAAAGTAACCGAAATAAGGTATTTTTTGTAGAGTCACAATAAAACCTGCGAACTCATTCAAATTACTATTTATATAAACACCACTTAAATAAAAAATTATGAACGGCCTATTACTTAATGTTATTTGTGCTTTCACCATTGCAAAACGCAAATCCTAACATAGAAAAAAGCACAGCAAACTTTGGATGCTCTTTACCAAAACTATGCAGCACCCAACACTTGTCTGTTACGTGAGAATTATCCTCTTTGACCAAGACAATAAGGCAACTTATCTGGCATCAGAAGAACAAGCAAAAAAGACGCAATGAATATTCCTACCTTTGGCCGTATTCGGGCACGTTCTCTGCGGTAAATGCACTACTGGAGAGCACTGAAAATAAGAAGTATAAAAAACTTTTGGAAAACAAAGTACTACCCGGATTAGAAGAGTATTTCGACACACAGAAGGGAACCATGCGCTTACTCATCTTATATCAGCAGCCAACCTCTCTCCGATCGTTTTTATGATGATAACGTCTGGTTAGGTATCGATTTTACAGATTCTTATCGGGAATGACAGGGAAAACAAGCTTATCTGGAGAAACTAAAACTAAATGGAAGTTTATCCTTAGTGGTAAAAGATGACGTACTCGGCGGAGGTCTACTGGTGCGAACAAAAGAAGGAATCTAAAAATACTTGTTCTAATGCCAGGAGCCGTATTCGCTCTCAAATATTTCAAGCTACTCAAGATGATGCCTATTTAAAAAAGAAAGGAAAAGGGTTATACGAATGGACTAAAAAAGAACCTGGAAGACTCAAAAGATCATCTATACTTTGACAACATCTCACTCAACAAGAAAATCGGTCATTGCTTAAATTTGCCTATAACAGTGGACAAATGATGCAGGCAGCTGCCCTACTCTATCAAATTACCAAACAGAAAAGTTATCTGGAAGATGCACAAAATATAGCAGAAGCGTGTCACAAAGCACTTCTTCACTCAGTTCCTCTCAGACAGACAAAACATTCCAAGGTACTGAAAAAAAGGAAATATTTGGTTCACAGCCGTTATGCTTAGAGGCTTTATTGAACTTTATCAGATGAACCATAACAAAGACTTATCTAACCGATTTCAGAGAAAGTCT
>VOFC01006704.1_pt1 | contig 39596 bp, 46 predicted proteins | sample 5384161 | NCBI WGS metagenome assembly VOFC01 (sample SAMN12384722, study PRJNA508395) | human gut metagenome | isolation source: healthy gut B | host: Homo sapiens
GTATGCCGTCTATTTCAACACCCGCTTGCATGATAGATAAATCGGATATTTTATCAGTACCCTTAATTAAGAATTTCATGCGGGAAGTTACTTGCATCAGTGGATTTAGAAGAATAATGCCTTCATTACCTGAAATCTGGACAAGTGGTAGATTCTGTTTGTGTCCAAGCATTATTGGTTGCTATCACATATTCTCCATTTTTAATCATGCATGTACCATCTTTATAGGATGCCTTCGCCGGTGAAATAGCACTAAATGTATATGTACCCCGGATCTAAGAACAATGGAGTCTTGCTTACATCCTCTTCCTTATAATTCCCATTTTCATCAAATTGAGAACAAAGGATAAAGTGATTGTACACCACCATCTCGGTCTTTACAACATAGCCTTGTGTTTGCGTAGTGCTGCCACTTTTTGCGAAAAGCCATAATGTATTACCTTCTGAAAGGTTCAGAATCTTAACTCCGTTTAATGCTGAGTTATTGGTAGCACGGGTGTTGCTTTCGGGTGCATCTTTTCCGGACATAATGGCATACTGGCCTCCTAATTGTACCGTTACCGGTACTTTGCCTTCATTGGGTAAGCATTCTCCTTCCTCTTCGGACAGACAGGCTGTTAGTAACCCAACCGGTATGAGAAGGAGTATTAGTTGTTGTATATAATTCCTTGCTTTCATATTTCTTCTATTTGTTTTGTTCTTAATTCACATTCTTATCACGTACACAACGTACGGAACAACCATAACCACGTCTTTCGTCATTCCACATGTATAGATATCTATGGTTGGTATCACCACTGAACTTTATACGGAAACTCCAGAACTTATTATTATTTGTATCTGCTGTGGATGTATGGTAAATCGCTTCACTTCCGGCATATATCAGAGCAGCTCCTCCGTCTACATGTATGTATCCGCTAATTGGTAGCATGAGTGTTTCTACGGGGTTATCCCAATCTGTATACTCTGTGTTGTAATTACTCGTTGTCAGTGTACTAAGTATTTCTGCAGGATAACGTGAAATAACAAGCACTGAACGATATCCCTGCGCATCGCCTCCTGTGTCACATTTATCTTTATCAATTGATGTATTTCCTACACGTTTTATTTGCCAACGTACCCGATAAGCATTGGATGTTCCTTGCCGTTTGATAGCGTAGATTGTACCCCACTTTTCTTCTTTTTTTATCAGAAGGAACTCCTACATATACTGCTTTTTCATTATGAACATCATTATATTCTGTTTCGCTATAAGTTCCGTTATGATTTAAGAATGTTATATCTCCTGCATTTTGACTGCTGGGAACAATTGATAAAAATTCATCTTTAGTAGGTAGTCTCCAACCTTTGGGGCAAGGCTGATGCTCCGGTTGATCCCAGTATGTAGCACTTACAGAATGCTCAGAGGCCCAATCTCTACCATGACCATCATACTTTTTCTCTTCTTTTCCCGCAGAATTATGTACCGTATATTCTGTTTCTTGTTCTGATGAACTGAAGCTAAATGACTTATTGATATCTGTCTCTCCTGGATCCTGCGCGCAATCATCATAGCCTTTTTTCTTATCAGTACGTTGTACAGCATCATAATGTCCTGGAACGTATGAGAAAGGTTTAGCATTATTCGTTTTATTAGCGCCTTTACATGTAGGGGCTGCATTGATAGGATCCTTCACATCAGGGTCATTCAAGCAGCTGCCGTTCAAGTAATAATAAGGAATACTACGCCCGAATTGGTAGAATCCACGGGATGCTTCCCAACTCTGAATGCTTTTTGTTGCATCGGCACTTGTAGCTCCTAAGTTTCTATCCATCCATGTCACGCCGCCGAATGTAACCGAACTACCTATTTGTGTATCTTCGTAATCTGAATTATCGTCTATCCAGTCGTATACACGAGGAATTACAGTTACTACCATGGTTGTTTGAGTCATGGTCAGTACGATATCATATTCATAGTTTGGTTTAAACTTGAATGCTTTGTATTTTGGTTTTTTATTATCAGTTGTATTTTCACATCTACTTCTTTAATACGATATGTAGTTGTCTTTTTTTCGTAGTCATCCACTTTCGTTTGTTACTTTCAGTCCTAAAGCATGAGAGTCAGTGTCTGTTCCTCTGGTAGGGAACGTCATTGCCGAAAAAATTTCATTTTTTAGCTGTTTCTTCATTTATCTCAGTGTCTGCCTTGTATACAGAATGTGTATGGGCTGTATTATCAACTCTTGTGTCTGCGCTACTGAACTCTCCGGTTGCAAGACTTAAGTCACCGGATAAATAGTCAATTAATTTGACTTCTTTCAGAACAACAGTGGAATTGGTTAATTCTTCATTTTTTTGTGCGTAGATGAAGTTTGGATAAAGTATGCTCAAAATTCAATTGTAATTTTCCTGAGTTTTTTGTAGGTTTGATTTTTTAGATTACCCGCCCCATCACATCGGTTAATGCCCCGTTTTCATAAGAGACATAACAAGTGGGAGACTGTTGTCAGCATTATATTTTTATTTCCGGTACATACTCTTTTATCACTCAGAGAGTTACTGCATAAAAAGTTTAAACTATGATTATTGAATTTATTGTTTCCATCAAATGATATAGTATGGTCAGCTGCTTCAGTGCCTTCTATTTGCGTTCTTGCTTGGGGTTTTCTGTAGATAATTAAGCATTCCAATTTGTCATTTTCGACAGCGAATAACTGGTATTTTGTACCTGCCTCAAATGCTTTCTTGATCGTCGTCGGCGGATGCGTTCGCTCTTGTATATATGCTTGGAAGGCCCGGAAAATCGAAAAACACCATTCTTCTGCAGCACTATTATCATAAGTGTCTTCCGTACATGCTGTGAATGCTAATATAGATGCAATCGCCAGCAAACCGTTTATTATGTTATTATATCTCATCATGGCTTAATTGTTGTTTTGGATGTTTTTTTATTGTTTAGTCGGGTTAATGGGGACTGTGATTAATCCTCCTGCTTTCCAGGGTGCTTTTACGCCTGTAAGCGTAAATGAATCTTGGGTGAAGTTGATAACCACTTCATAAGCTTCTCCTGCCTGTACTGTTGATACGGAATCTGATTATTAGCTTCCAGTAGTTGTACATGTTTATCTCTCCATAGTTGGTTTTAATGTTATCTGTTTGAACCTACGGGGGTCATTGTTGCTTCTAGATTGAAAGAGAGTTGTCATCGTTATTGTTGGCTGGCATATTTAGATAACAAGTGCCTATGGTGTATTCTTGATCGATGTCAGTCAAATATTGATCAGGAACGTGTAATGTTAAATCATTCTCCATAGTTTCTTGTGTTCCGGCAGCTACATAAGGTGCCTTTATTTATATTCCCATTTATTAATGAGATATGATGTGCCGAGTGTCACTTTTACATCGTGTACAAGTTTGCTGCTTTGCATCTTTTTATCACGTTTGGCGATGAAAGTGATTTTTAGTTAACAGATGTTGAATTCTAATGGTGATTTATTTGAAAAAGGACTACTTTTACTTCCTGTTTCTGTTTGTGAGGCTAACACGTCAACTGTTCCTGCCGAAATGGTTGAACTCAAAGCCAGTTGTTTATAATCATCGGATACCGTCAAACGATCACTTGGGCGTAACCTATTGCATATACCGTAGTGCCGTTTGGATAAGGTATTGCTGTGTCATATGCATCTTCTTTGTAGTTATCAATTCCTGACAAGTTATCTGTTGAGTTATAATAATTATAGTCTGCTCCTGTGAAAAATGCAACCTTGAATGTCCCATTATCATCGAGCCCGATCATGCTTTCACTGGAACGGGTGAAACTTATTTCTATATTTTCATTGCTAACGGGCAAGGAGTCGTCTTCTAGTATACTATTGCAACTGCTAACGCTGACTGCTGCCATCAGGAGCACTCCATTGATGATGTTATGTTGTCTTATTAGTTTCATAGCTGTACTCCTTTTTATTTATTATTTCCTGTTTCAACATCAATTGTAGTCCGTCCCTTAAGAACCCATGGTACCATGGTTGTGTTGACTTCGATTGTCTTATCAGATTGCAGAGTATTGAATGCAGTAACATTGATTATGTAATAATTGTTACGTATAATTCCGGACGCTACGCTAAAATCTGTCGGTGAGTTCACAAATGTTTCATAGTACTGCCAACCACCTTCGTAAGTGATAAAGTCATTGACGGTAACAGTCAGCCCAGACTCTCTCAAGTAATCAATTCCGGTACTTATATTGCTGTAACACATATCTTTCATACTTGTCGGGACCTTTTTGCAGGTATAGAAAGTGCCGTTACCGGATAATCTGTTTTTGGCTTCCTGTTCGGTCAAGTTGGTCTCTCCGTCTATGTTTTTGGGGGTAAACTTGGTGGCGACTTTCAAGTAGGTTGCCACTTTTTTGAGCATCGCTGAAATCATTTGAACTCTCAGTATCTATGTTTATTGTATTTTCCAGACAATAAATCCCTTCTGTATATCGCTTGTCATCTTCTTCTATTCGCTGAATATCATATTTTACAGCATTTTCTCCAGCAGTCACGTTGGTGGCTGTAAAAAGTTGGCTTCATAATTTGCTGCCAGTGTTGTACTCATCAGGAAGTTCGGGTCTTCATTGTTCGCTTTTTTTAAACAGGGAAGAACTTTTTTATTGGTTGTTTCCAGAATATAATGTACGTCACTCAATTTGATATAACCGTTATCTTTGGTCAAGTTGACATATCCTGTATCGCTTTTTTTGTAGTGCAAGTCACCAGAACCTTAGATGTGACACGTGTCAAAGTAGCTTTGATTCTTGTCATCTTATGTTCTTCTATGTTGATGATTTCACTGTTGCTGCCTTCAGTAACTGCCTGCCCGGTCATTAAAAACTGTTATCTTCAGTGATGTCTCCTATATTGTTTATCAGTTGTTCCGGATTATGATCAGGAGCTGCCTTGATCGATTCTATTTGTGTATCTGTCATATTGGATGCAACGAATATTTTTTGTTGCCAATAGATGTATTTACGACAAAGTATAGAATTCATTTTCCAAATCTTCTCCGGTGATTGTTTTATCTTGAATGTTGGTACCATTCGTATCCATAATAAACAATGTGAGCTTACGGCATCTTGCTTTCTTCTGTCGTACCGGATAATGTTTTTTCTCCGTCAACTGCCCGTGTGCCTATTTGTGGCAAGCTGATAGATAACATCAATTGAGCTTCAATCTGCGGTTGCATCTCCTGTTCTTCAACGAACTCATCTTTGTGAGCATCCTGAAAAACCGGCAATAGCTATCAGAGCAACTAGAAGATTATATGTTAATTTGAGGTGTCTCATTATCTCGTTTATTTAGAGTTCGAAATCGTTAAGCTGAATGACCCAACCGTTTTATTTGTATGACGGATTTGATTAGCGCCATATTCTCGTCAACGAAGAATATCATACTGTAACGGTCTTCGCGATCCAGATATTCTCTGTAATTCCATATCTTTATAATGCTCTTGTTTTAGCATATTCAGATATTTAATCATATCCAGATTTTTAATAAGTTGTTCTCCCGTTTCTGTATTGGTGATATTCAGCTCCGGTTTTTTATCTTTCCATGAGTCGTCCAACACTCAGTTCTGCAATAGCTGCCGGATATTCGCTGTCTGTATCTTGTGTGAAAGCGCGTGATGTTATGTACTCTTGTTCAGTGGCAAATGGTTTATACGTCAACATGTTGTCCGGCAACAAAGAGTTGTCATAGTTCATGTATCCGTTTTCATCATATATGGTATACTTGAGGTTCTCTTTTTTAATACTCTGGTGACTGGCTGATCAGGATGTTGGTTTACCTGTGCCACCACAATACGGATGTTGTTTGTATTCTTCACTAAAGAAACTTCAGTAATACGTTCTCTGCTGTTTCGGGTGAAAGCACCTTTTTTAACTTCTCCGTGCCATAATGAAGAGAGTTCTTTTTCTACAATATATTTATCTTTTTCATCTTCCGAACGTGTAGGAACGAATTCTTCTCGTAGAGTTTTTACCTTTAATTCTGTGATTTGAGATGTTTGTGGATATAACACAGGCACTGCGAACGACTGGTCGTCTAATCCTGCCCATGCAATTAAATGGTATTCTCCGGGTTCAATATCAATTTCATGGCATAGTTTCCATCTGCTAGTATTTCGCCTTGGTCTGTTTTGAAATATACCATATTTCCATTATCATCAAAAAAGCATAAAAGTGTGACTGCTCTTACTTCTTGAGCGAAAGCGTCTACTTTCTCCATATTATAATCATACTTGAACTTTACCAAATATTCGATGCTGCAGTCGCCTTCGTTGTAATCCAGGACAGAGTCGCAGGATGCCATTGCACCAGCCAATACTGCAAGTAACAGTATCTTGTTTACTCTTTTTTGTATGGTGGTCAGTATTCGTTTCATTTTCTTTGTTTTTTATGCTTTTGGGGGAGTCTGTTTTGTTTACCTTATTATATCAATAAAGAGAACTGGTTTGGAAAGGGAAGTTACCCTTCCCCAAACCAGTTTATTGTTGTGTGATGCAATTATAAAATGATGTCTACCAAGTTTATTGTCAAGGAAGAACCTTGACTTCTATATTCAGACTTGCTGGGTCCGGAGTGGAGTCGGAGTCGGTTCGCCTAATTTGTAATGCTTGATACATTCAGCTTATATACGTTGTTTCTAACGATTGTTTTATTGCTTGCAGTATTTGTGTAAATATCTGCAGTGTAGTAGCATTTACCATCTTCGTACATCTTGATAGGAACTCCTGCTGCTCTGAAATCAGCAGCTTTGCTTTCAGCTGTTAAGCTGTTTGCAGTAAGCATATTTCCGAATTTAGCGGCTAATGATTCAAAAACTTGTATATACTTCATTTTCTGAAGTTACATAGAAAGTAGCAGCTTCTGTTTCCTCACCCCATGTTGCAACAGCTTCGTATACAACACGTGTGTTGTTTGCATCTTTGTTTTCCAAACAGTATGTGATGTTACTATTTGCATCGGGGTTGACTCTTGCACATTACCAACAATATCTTTGGATACGTAGTCCCAAGTAGCTTTGGCTGCGTCATATGCTTGGAAGAAGTTTGATTCGATTGGAGTCGTATTTGCCAGTACATAAGTATCTTGCTGCAAATTAACGAATGAGTATTGTCTTAATGTAATATTCAGTTTTTTACCATATATTCCCGGAGTAATGTTTTCAAATGCAGTAGTTTTTGACTGTTCTACCAGTTTGGCGGCTGCACGTTCAACATTAATTCTGGCAGTTGCCACTTCTCCTGCTTTAACAGTTACTGTTTTTTACTTCGCCCTTTTCATTACTCATTAAGAATGCCCCGGGTTTAGCAACATAACCTGTAAGTCCGTCTAAAGTGCTAACGTAATTAGCGCTTGCTGTCATACTTGCATAGGGTGTCGTAGGTTCTCCTTGTAGGTTTAAAATAACGTAAATGCTAGCTTCTCCGGCAGAAACAGGAATACCATCTTTCAAATATAATGTATTATCATTTTCGCCAATTCTGAAATCTTTATATTCATAAGTATGTATATCTCCATTGACAATTACTTTAGCTGTTTCAAAAGTTTGCTCAGAAGTCAGCCCCTCTTCTGTTGCGCGAGTTGTTACTGGATAAGAAATGCCTAATCGTATTCAAAGCGTTTTCTGTACCTTGTACTTGACCGTTATCAACGATTTCGTCATTTTCGTTGCTACAAGCTGTCATGGCAACTACTGCCAAACCTGCTAATAATAAATTTCTAACTTTCATTTTTTGTTTTGAGTTTAATGCGTGATGTTATGATTGTTTTTTTTGTACATACTACATTTATATGTAGTTATGTTGATTTTTAGAGTGGAAAAAAGAGTCATCTAAAGGATGGGGGACCGATTGTTTTATAAAAAACATCATTTCTTTTTCTGATCGGAAGCCCCTTATATATTATAAGGTGAAATAACTAACTTCCAGTTGGAGGGATTTTTTGTTTGTTTCTTATAGGCAATGTTTCTTTTATTTGTTTATTACTTAATTTTTGTTTTGTTTGTTTTGAGGAAACTTTTTGTTCCTCATCGACATTGCAAAGGTATGGGAGAAATGCTTAATCGTTGATTGGTGTTTTTTTTCAATTTTCAAGGTGAATTTTTCAATCTTTCAAATGTTACTTTTAGGGTGGGTGAATTAGTCATTTTGTGAATGATTTGTTGAGGAGATGAATATTATACCGCCTTTCCTTTTCTTTTTCCACTGTTTGTATTATATATTTTCTTCAACTTATTCTGCGCAATAGAATAAATTTTGCAACTATTTAGGCGGGATGGAATGATTTGTGTCTTTTTTCATTCTGTTTTGAATGATTTATTGCTGCTGTTGTCGTGTTCATAGTAGACTGCGTTACGTGGAACAGGTGGATGATCTCATCGTTACAAGAATACTTTCTCACCTTAGTGAGAATTAATTCTTATCGAGGTGAGAATATTTTCTCATAATGATGAGTATTTTTTCTCACAACGGTGAGAATTGTTTGAGAATTTAATGAAGCGTATTTTGCTATGTATTAATTAAATAGCGAGTTTGTAACCGTGCTGGATAAGTTCGAATCTGTAGTAGCGGAGACTAATATTTCGGATAAGGCTACTTTGAAATAAATCCCTCAAATTGGCAAACTGAAATAATATATTAAATCCCCAGGAAAATAATGTGAGCGTTACTTGATAGATAAGAAAAGACGCACTGCCTTCTCAGGTGGTGCGTTTCTTGATTTGGGGTTAAAATTTTAATTATAAATCATAGGGGGAACAAATACTGTTTGTGTTATTGTTCTTGTTTATTCTAAGGGGTAATTTTGTTTCTTTTTTAATTCTTTCAAGTTGGCGTCTGCTTGCTTTATGAGACCGGCAGCTTTAGCTGCATTGAAATATTTTTTCGGCTGTGTCTAAGTCTCCGTCTATCATAGCGATAATTCCTAGATTGTTCTGTGTCTCTGCGGCTTTTGGATTAGCTTTAGCCAGATATCTCTTAGCGGTTGTCATATCACCACCTTTTTGTATTTCCATTGCTCCGGCATTGAGGTTGGCGATTGGATCATCCGGAAACATTGTAGCGGCTACTTGGAAAGAGTGGTTAAATTCTTCGCTTCCCGGTTCGCAACTTTCCGCGATCCGGTAGATCTCCTGCAAGCTCAATAATTGCGGGCGTTTATTAATTATCTCTTTAGACTCTTCAAGACTGAGACCGCGTACTGTATAATTGACCGTATAATCTGAATGACGGAGTGCAGGATAACATTCTGCCAATATATATTGGTATGTCTGAGGTCCAACTAGATTAGCGATATCGCGTTCCTTCTTATCAATGTTTATGCTTTCATCATCTATCAAGCGAAGAACTTCCTCCTTTTTTCTCTATTGATGAAGCGGAAACAAATTTGCGGAAACCTTTCCAGTCCTCCGGGGTGTAATCCGAAGTGATGAGTTGCTTGTCGAAGTTATAATAACTGGTTACATAATCTACAAGTGCCTGGGTACGATTCTTCGCCAAGCGGGTGTTATTAGCGTAGCTACCTTCGGGTGAAGCGTAACCGTGAATCTTTATACCGGTAAGAGTTGTATATTTGTCGTTGCGCACGGTATCGATTGTTGCACGTATTTTGCCAACTCACTTGTGTTACGACGATACTCGGATAGATGATGATTTTGTTGACTGGGAAATCCAGAAATGCGCTTCCTTCTACTGCACGATATTTTATGTCTTCGGCTTTTGGAGTGATATAGGCTATGGAAGGTTTTACTTTCAGTGGTAAAATGTTCAACTGGGTGATTAATTCACCGCTGTTCTCCTCAGGATGTCACAACAACCACATAGGTCTATATTCAGTTTCATGTTTGCATTGCGCATCCATGCTTCGAATGGCATTTGTACCAGATAGTTTATTTTTTGTTCCTGATGTTGTTTGCGACGTATAATGGTATAAGTGTTCTCGGGAGTCTTGTGGTTTCGTTGGTTGACAATGTCGCGTTTGCGTCCATACACTACAATAGAAGACAACACCTTGGTCTTTCCGTTTGCCTCAAGAAATGGAGTCAATGTGGCTACATTGTTGGATTCCAGTTTCAGGTTTTCTTTCAAGACAATGTCCAGATTGATAGTCAATACATTATTATCTTCACTACGTGTGATAGATTCTTTTTCTATACGCACTTGATCTGTATAGAGTCTGCGCTTTCCCGCCTAATACAGGCAGCAGGCAGAAGAGTATGCATAATATCTTTTTCATATTTGTTTTGTTTTAAAATAAATAGATTAAACTGACGGCGGCTTTTGTAGGACCTACATAGTTCTTATGTCCTTCCTTGACTTTTCACCGCACGTCTTACATTCGAATTGCTCGTACTTGACACGTGCATAGCCTACACCTATGTTTCCTTCAAGGTTCCAGTGCTTGCCCAGAATCCATTGATAACCGTAGGAGACACCCAGACCATAGAAATGCCCTTTGAAACGGTGCTCTTTCAATTCGGGCCAAATGCCCCATGGCATATCGATGGCTGCTGCTTGATAAACGCCTCCATGAAGGTGTGCACCTACGAAATGACCGTTGAATTTATCACAGAACCAATATCGAAGCTCCGGTTGGAAGGCAAGCATCTTCATCATCTTCTGATCTTTGTATGTCCAAAGGGTTGTAGTTGGCATACAAGTCCAGGGTTAATTTCTTACTTAAACCGACTTCGGCTCCAAGATTGATAATTTTAAGCGCGTCCATTACGACGTTGGTTTTACTCCGACTACCTGACTATATAATAAGGTAGAAGCAAACAGGGTAACGAATAAAAATAAGATTCTTTTCTTTTTCATCGCATGATGGGTTTTGTTTGTTGATGTTACAAAAGTAGGCATAATGCAGATAGCTGTTGATTGGCAGATTCATCTTTCTTGTCTTTGTCTTCAATGGAAATTGATAAGTAGAGTGGTGAATAATTCATTTATAGGTGGTTAATCATTCGTTGCTATTAATTGGTGTTTTTATCCTTTGTGATGAATGATTTGCACGTGGGTGGTGTTTAATACTTGTAGAACTTAGTCAATCGCTTGAGTAAGCTGTATTTTATTCGTTAAAGAGTGGTAATTCATTCATTTTTCTTTTCAGAAAGTTTTTCTTATTGAATAAAATGCCTATGTTTGTAATGTACAAACGAACAAGGAAAGATAAATAAGACAACTTAAGTTTAAGATTCCCCTCTAAGGAACATGAATAAATAAACAATTAAAAAAGTGTAAAAGACCGCGAACTGATAAATAACAATTCGCAAGCAAGTTAAAAAAACAAGTAAAATTTAGGAGGAACTAATATGAGATCAATTAAATTCTTTTTCGCATGTGTATTGGCATTAACTTTTGCAGCATGTTCTAATGCTGAAAGTGATAGTTTTGAAGACAACTCTTCAAATTTTGAATCCATGATATCTTTATATGGTATTGAGTCGGCAGCTTACGATCCGAAAGCTGAGGAAATTCCTTCTGTTACTGCAGAGGAAATGGCAAGTGTGCTGGAAGCGCTTCGTCAGAATGGTAATACTGTCCGTAACTGTGAATCGGAAACAACAGAAGGATTTTATGGTGATGCTACTGATAAGAAAGCGGTGAAAATGCTTGCCGAATATCAGGCTCGCACAAGAAGTGGTGCTTTCGTTGAACAATTCGCATTGTGTGTATCATTGAATTTTAATATAGATAAAGGTACGGTATATTATGTAGGTACTACTTACTCTTCTTCAACTGACTTATTCAGTTGGCAGGGATATGGCGCTTCTTTATCAACAACTGCTGACGGTAACAGTATCTTCAATTCTACTACTTATCTTTATTTCCGTGTTAGCGACCAGGGCAATTGTGTGGTAAAGGTGCCAGTTAACTTTTAAGGGTAGCTATAACTTCGCTGCTGGGCAAAAGGTACTTATAGCTTTACTCTGAAAGCTGCTAAATAATATCATAAGAATTTATTGCATTTAGGTATTAGTATAGTATATATTATTGAGGAGTGTCTGTATGATATGAGTCGCTCCTTTGAATAAAAAAAAGAGGAACCAAGCAGCAAACAATATAATAATTGGAGATTGATTGCGTAATGAACAAAACAAACGGCAAAAAGTCTTTTCTATTTCAAAAGAATAGGAGGGCTTTTGTTTTATTGTGAATTATTTCTAAAAAATATTTGTTATGTGATTTGATGATAATTATTTTGTCTACCTTTATCGACCAATACACATGAACAAAATACTATTAAGATATGAGGAAATTCTTCTTTTTACTACTGGTGTTGTCAGGTATTTTCCCTGCATATTCAATAGATACTCATTGGAATCTGGAACCGGTAGTAATCAAAAACGGAGTCAGTGACAATACTATTTATAATGTTTGTTATGGAAGTGACGGTTTTATATGGCTCTCTACTGATAAAGGAATTTCACGTTATGACGGATTTAGATTTCGTGACTATCCCCTCATTATGGGGATTGATTCTCTTTCCACTCCTCTGCATCAAGCTGTGAAAAAACTTTGCGAAGGTCCCGACGGTTTTATATTATGCGTTACTTTTCCAAGGTGGAATTACTTGTTTTTGATAAGGATATTGAAAAGTTTTTGCCGGTACGTTTTGATAAGCCTCTGGAACTGAAAGATATTCTGGATTTCTGCTGGAATGACGGGAGTTTGTATTTGGTTACTTCACAAGGTTTATTTGAATCGCGCATTGTTCGCAAGACAGAAGGAAAACATGATTTTTTGTGTTATGTCTTTTGAATCCTGAGCCTGTGGTAAGAGGAAAGGTTGCTCATCTTTGTAGTGATGGAAAAACAAATTTGTATTTCTCTGTTAATCAGAGGAAAGTGGTACATTATGATTTAGTGGCGAAAAAAACTTCTTTGATTAAGGAATACAGCGTAGTAAATAGATTGTTTTTTAAGACATGGTTATTTATGGATTTTGCCGATTATGGGATGATATTATATGTTATGACCTTAAAACGAATGAAGAGCGTGTTATCTCGATGGAGGGGAAAGATCAGTCTGAATTCTCAAATTCTTATGTTACGGATCTGACTTCGAAGGATAATCTGACTTTTTATCTGACAACTTGGAATGGGTTGTATAAGTTACGCTTTGATAATGAAAGTCTGTGTAAGAGTCCGTTTGTGTTGACTTTGCTGACGAAGAATCAGAAGGCATTCCATTCGAGTATTGAAAATAAAATGACCAGCCTGTTTTGGGATGATAAACAACAAATTCTTTGGGTAGGTACATTTGGCGGTGGGGTCGTGAAATTTGATATTAGTGATAGTATGTATAGTAGGGTACGGCAAGATTTTGGCTCTCGGGTGGATGGTATAGTCGAAGATTCAAAAGGGATATGTATGGTTGACCGTTAGCGACGGGGGGATTATGAAAAGTACTACTCCTGTGTTTTCGTTGGATACACATTTTGAACCTTGGAAAAAAGCATCAGGCTTTTCCGGACGCTTTCATATATATATAAAGGTAAGAACGGGAATATCTGGTTGGGTAATAATTGGGGAGAGATTGTTATCATTGATCCATTAACAAATGAGGTAGGGAGTCCTTTCATCTGCAAAACAGTAAAGGTGAGAGGATACAAACTGTTATTCATAGGCTTTGTCTGGACTCATGGAATCGTTTGTGGGTAGGCACTTCCAATGGATTGATACAAGTTGAACCTGAAACTCACGAATGCAAGAGCATTAAATTGCCTGAAAAAATAAAAAATGTATTTACAATAGCAGAGGATAAAGAAGGCAATGTGTGGATTGGGACGGATAGAGGTTTAAAAAAGACTTGAAACGGACGGGGTGCAAATTCGGGTGGAAGGAAACTTTGAAAGAGGAAAATGGGTTAGAAGAGACTGCTGTACGAACTATTTACGTAAATAACTATAATCAGATTTATGCAGCTTATTTGAATGTCGTTGTCCGTATTGATGGAAGAGAAGGATAAGATGGAAGCTATATACACTTTGCAAAACGGACTGACCAATGGACATGTGGGCTGCATGGTAGATGATCGTATGGTAATACCTGGGCAGGAAATAATGTCGGAGTGATGACAATTAGAAATGGGCAGGATGCTTTCTGTAATTATCTTTCGGTAGGTAATTGCAGTGCGGTATGCCGTTTGAATGATGGACGGTTGCTTTGGGCAAATTCTTGGGATTGATTTTTGATCCCTCTGCTACGAAAGCGGATTGTGAAAGAAGGCAGCTGATGTTGACAGATATAGAAGCGGGTGGAGAAACGATCTTGGCTGGGGAGAAACGGAATGGACAGGTGATTCTTTCAGGTTCTCCGGAACAACAGAAAAAAGCTTGTATTCAATTCTGATAACAATGATTTCCATTTGTTCTTTTCCGATTTACGTTATGGGATGGCTGAACGTAAGATAGCTTATCGATTACTTCCTTAGATAAGGATTGGAGAATGGTGCCACTTTCGGAAGGCTTATGGTTCAATGGGACTGTCTGCCGGAAAATATACTTTGCAGACAAAACTTGTCTTTCGGATGGCAAGGAAGGGAATGAATGAGATTCTTGTTGTGTAAAAGATAAATGGTTTTTCAAACAGTGTGGGCTTATATAGCTTATGTTTTGTTACTTGTCGCATTTTCTTGTTTTTCTACATTTATTTTAAGAAAGAAAGAGCAGCGTAAGCAGATGCACCGTGACCGGGAGTTGGTATTGAAAGAGAACTTGAGCCTGGAAAAGATGAAGCAGACTCAAAAGAAGGAGATAGAAGCTTTGAGGGAACGTTTGCTTTATGTTGTTTGTACAGGAATTGCGTACTCCTCTGTCGTTGATCATTGCTCCGTTGAAAGAATTACAGAAAGACAATTCCCAAACATCGAACCTTTCTTTGCAGGTTGCATACCGGAATTCGCTTCGTATGGTTGATGCTTGCGATCAAGTTACTGGCTATATACGACAGGGGAATCCGAAACGAAGTTGGAAGTAGCTCCTATTCGGTAGAGAAAGATGATTGACATAGTGTTTTTGGAGTCCGTGATTTGTTGAAAGTATATCCGATTGATTTTCGTTGCGAGAAAAGGGTCAAGAAAGAACTAGAATTCTATGTAAAAAAAGAAGAAACTAGAATTTATTATTCATAATCTGTTGACAAATGCTTTCACTCATACGCATTATGCAGGAACAGTTTATTTTTCTGTTTGTGAAATAATAGAGAATAATGTGCATTATGTCAGTCTGACAGTAGAGGATAATGGAATGAAGAAGGTGAGAACTTCCGAGCAAGTTGATGAGTGAGAACGGGACGTTGGAGAATGATTTATCTGCCGCACAGTTAGGCTTTTCTATTATGCGGCAGATGATTGAAGCACATCGGGGAACAATTTTATTAGAAAGTACTGAAGGAAAAGGCACGAAGGTCACAGTGAATCTTCCGACCGACAGAGATGTTTTTGAAAATCCGAATATTCAGTTTATTGATCCGGAAGAACTGCCAGAGGTAGAACTGGAAGAATGCTGGAGCAACTCAAAACATTCTGAAAATTAGCGAAAATCTGAGGGAGACAGGGTCCAATACTTTTCCGGGAGTATTGTCTCCTTAAAGAAATGGCACAATCCCCTGTGACAAATGAAGATAAAAAGACAGTACTGATTGTAGAGGATCATAAGGATATTCGTCTGTATCTGAAAGTCCTATTCGGCAATGAATATAACTTGTTGATGGCAACCAACGGGCAGGAAGGGGTTGATATGGCGATGAAGGAGTTGCCGGATTTGATTATCTGTGATGTCATGATGCCGATCAAGGACGGATTTGAATGTTGCCGTGAAGTGAAGGAATGTCCGGATACTTGTAGTATTCCTTTTTATTATGCTGACAGCAAAGGTAGAGGATGACGATATTATTCATGGTTTGGAGTTGGGAGCGGATGATTATGTATTGAAACCTTTACTCCGGTATTCTGAAGGCGAAAGTTAGCAATTTGATTAATGGTCGTCAGACGTTGAAACAGATGTACACGAAGTTATTTAAATTGCCTGGAACAGATGCCGTTGACGCAGATGAAACAGAGCAGTCGGGAAAAGAGGAAGCAAAGGCGGAAGATCCGTTTATCACAGCTGTTATCAAAATTGTAGAAGAAAATATCTGCGAAGCTGACTTTAGTGTGAAGAAGCTTGCATCGGAATTAAATATGAGTCAGCCGACTCTTTACCGAAAAGTGAAGCAAAGTACGGACTATACCATTATAGAACTGATCAGAGGAGTACGTATGCGCCGTGCGGGAGTGCTGTTGAAAACGAAACAATATGCGGTGCAGGAAGTAGCTGAAATGGTGGGGTATAATGATATTCCGACTTTCCGCAAGCATTTTGTGGACGCTTTTGGCACAACTCCTTCTACGTATGAATAAAAAATGACTACTTTTGCGCGCGAAAACCCTAAAAAGAGGAATTAGCGTGCAAAGGTATTTTATTTATTTGGCTTACGACGGGAGCAACTATCACGGTTGGCAGATTCAACCTAACGGAATTAGTGTGCAGGAATGTTTGATGAAGGCTTTGTCTACCTTTCTGCGTCGTGATGTGGAAGGTTGATAGGTGCTGGCCGGACGGACGCGGGGGTGCATGCCTCGCTGATGGTGGCACATTTTGATTATGATGGACTATTGGATACAGTTTCTGTTGCTGAAAAAATTAAATCGTCTGCTACCTCCCGATATTTCCATTTATCGTGTTTGCCAGGTAAAAACCGGATGCGCATGCCCGTTTTGACGCGACTGCGCGAACTTATAAGTATTATGTGACGACCATCGAAATATCCTTTTAACAGGCAATATCGCTGGCGTCTTTATAACCAGTTGAATTATGAACGCATGAACGAAGCAGCGCGTATCCTTTTCGAGTACAACGATTTTACGAGTTTCAGCAAACTTCATACAGATGTAAAACAAATATCTGTCACATCTCCCATGCCGAATGGACGCAGATGGAAGAAGATGCTACCTGGGTGTTTACCATTCGTGCCGACCGTTTCTTGCGGAATATGGTGCGAGCCATTGTAGGCACGCTCATTGAAGTGGGACGCGGGAAACTGACTGTTGAAGGTTTCCGGCGGATTATAGAACAGCAGGACCGTTGTAAAAGCCGGGACATCTGCTCCGGGGCAAGCCCTGTTTCTGGTCAACGTGGAATACCCGGAAAGTATATTTGAATGTGATGACCAGCAATCATCCATAACCGGCGAACCGTCTGTCGCTGATAACTTATAATTGGTAATTAGTAAATAATAAATATTCTCATGTGGTTATTATTAGCATTCCTCTCGCCTACTTTGCTGGGCTTTTTATGATGTATTCAAGAAGAAATCGTTGAAAGATAATGCAGTACTTCCTGTTTTGTTTCTAAATACATTCTTTTCCAGTCTCATCTTTCTACCGTTTCATCCTGATATCCGTTTATCAACCGGACTTGTTGGGAGGAACAATATTCAATGTTCCCGTTGCTGGTTGGGAACAGCATAAATATATTATCATCAAGTCGTTCATCGTATTGTCTTCGTGGATATTCGGATATTTCGGAATGAAAACATTTGCCCATAACCATTGTGAGGACCTATCAATGCCACCCGTCCGGTGATGGTGCTCGTGGGAGCTATGCTGGTATTTGGCGAAAGCATTGAATCTCTATCAATGGATTGGGGTGATGCTGGCAATTGCTTCTTTCTTTATGTTGAGCCGTTCGGGGAAGAAAGAAGGGATCGATTTCAAGCATAACAAATGGATCTTTTTTATTGTACTGGCCGCAATTACAGGTGCTATCAGCGGATTGTATGACAAGTATCTGATGAAATCTCTGAATCCAATGCTGGTGCAGTCATGGTATAATGTTTATCAGGTGTTTATTATGTGTCCTATTCTCTTATTGCTTTGGTGGCCTAAACGGAAGTCTACCACCCCGTTCCGCTGGGATTGGACGATTATCCTGATCTCCATTTTCCTTTCTGCTGCCGATTTTGTTTACTTTTACGCATTAAGTTACGACGATTCGATGATTTCTATTGTTTCGATGGTTCGTCGGGGAAGTGTGGTTGTTTCTTTCACTTTCGGTGCGCTTTTCTTCCGTGAAAAGAATTTAAAAAGCAAAGCGATTGACCTTATACTGGTGTTAATCGGAATGATATTCTTATATTTGGGGTCTAAAAGTTAAAACGGCAGTTACACAAGACTGTTTGTCATAGGTTAAATAAGATAGATATGAAAATAAATAACATTTTTCATATATCTTTTTTTGTTGTCGGATTTTTGTTTCGACTGCTCTTCAGGCACAAGAGGCCAAAACGTTGTTTGTGAATATGCCGGATTCTCTAAGTCCCTTGCTTACAAAAGTGAATCGTGAAGATTGCATAGACTTTCTGGAAAGTAAGATGAAAGCGCAAGTAGAAAACCGTTTTGGTAAGAAGTCGGAGATGACTGATCTTAGCAAAGACTATATCCGTATGCAAATGTCAGCTCAATCGACCTGGCAGATGAAAGTGTTGGCATTAAATGATTCAACGAACGTGGTCTGTCTGGTCTCTACTGCTTGTGCTCCTGCATGTGATAGCAGTCTGCGTTTCTATACGGACCGATTGGAAACCACTTGCAGATTCTCAGTTTATTACTCTGCTACCGGTGATGGTGACTTTTTGAGTACTCCCTGATTCGACAACTATTTATGATTTTGATGAAGGCACGCCGTTCGGCAGATATGCTATTGATGAAAGCCGATTTTAATAAAGATAATTCGGAACTGACACTTACGTTAACAACCCCCTGACTATATGTCAAAAGAAACAGCGGAAAAACCTAAAACCGTTCCTCCGCCGCCCAATTGTTTATCATTGGAAGAATGGAGTTTTCACTAATAAAATCTCCATTCTCAATTTTCTATTCTCACTTTTTTAAGCATTCATTGATGAATGCTATCATTTCCGGTGTGTTTGCTTCCACACTTTGAAGTAATTCGAATTGTGCTTTGGTGCGGACGAGGTTATGTTCCGGATATTTGATTTTATAATAAGTATCTCCGTTGATATAATCTGCCAGGAAACGTACACATTGCATGTAGTGGGAATAAAGCTGCCGCATAAGGAAGATTCTCTATCTCGATAGGAGTCAGGAATGATTTTGCTCCTTCCAGATAGCCCTTGGTAAATGCTTTGAATATTTCCATATTGAAGTTCACACGATCCAGGTCTTTGTCGTCTTCATCACCTGTGTTGGCTCCCGTGCGTAAGAAGTCTCCATAATCGGAGAAGATAAAGCTAGGCATTACCGTATCCAGATCAATGACACAAAGCACTTTACCATCCTCGTCGAACATCATGTTATTCACTTTCGTATCGCAATGGCAAACGCGTTTGGGAAGTTTCCCTTCGCGGTACAGACGTTCAGCCTTACACATTTCGTCCGCGTTTTTCTATCTCGTCCAGATAATACTGTACTTCTGCTACCCGTCCGGCAGCATCCTTCGCAACGGCTTCATGTAGCTGTTTTAGGCGGAATTCCATATTGTGGAAATCGGGTATGGTTTCTCCCAGTGTTTCCGGAATGTCGGCAAGCATAGCCTGAAAGTTTCCGAAGGCCTCTCCTGCATAATTGGAATATTCGGGATTTACCGTCTCATACGTTTTTGCACGTGGGATGAATACCATCACACGCCAATAACTGTCGCCGTCAAACCAGTAAGTTTTACCTTCTTCTGTTTCGAAAGAAAGGCTCAACACCTTGCGGTCTATATCCGATTCTCCGGCTTCCGTCAGTTTCTTGCGAATGTGATTGGTAACAGCGCTAATATTGGATTGAAGCATTTCTACATTCTGGAAAATGGCATGGTTGATGCGTTGCAGAACGTAGTAGGGGGCGTCTGCTTCCTGTGGTGTTAACTTTGTATGTGTCGTTGATAAGTCCTGCTCCCATAGTGGCTTGATTTCTTCTACTGTGCCTTGTACTTTGAATTTAGCTACAATGCTAGATAAATCTTTCATGGGTCTTTTCTTTAAAATTTATAATAAGGTTATTGATAATCATATTTAGCGACTTCATTAGCCTGGCTGGCCGAACGGACAGGGACTAGGGTGAAGCCCCACTGGTAATCACGGTTAGCCGGGATCTGGTGGAAAGGTTCCGGGCGAGCACCCCAACTGTCATATCCACCTACTCCTTGTTGCTTCATGTCTACACAAACTTCGACGAAGTCTCTTGGAGTGATGTCGTTGACGTGATGCATTCGGCGTAATACGTTGCGGGCGGCGTTCTCGTCGTGATTGGCAGCTTCTTCCGGGCTGAAGTTATTCCATTGGTAAGGGTGGGGCAGAGCTTCTTCAGAGTCAAAGTCTTCGATAGAGTTGCGCAAGGCATTGAAACCGATAAGACTGTCCGCTACCAACACCAGGCCGTTTCCTTTATTAGGAGATAAAGCGATCCAACGGGTATCAGTGTGATGTCCGTTTTCCTGTGGACGCACATAGTTGAAGTACATTTGATCCGCTGTTGTCTGATAGATGCCAACGAGGTTCCGTGATTGCGGTCGATATAATTCTCTTCCGGGCCACGGCCAAAGTATTGTACATTGTTCATCTGTGCCGGCAAGCGGAAACGCACACCGATACGGGGGACTTCCAGTTTGGAAGCAGCCTTACGGGCAGCATCACTTCCGGGGGTAAATGTAGCCATGCGGGTAGCTTCGGAAACTTCTGTTTCTGTAGGCTGCATATCCGTTGATGTGAATTTGGCATTTACGTTGAACTATTCCGTTCGGATAGATTTTGTAAGTGACAACATACAAGTTGCCGGCAGCCAGTAAGTAGGTTACATTTAAGGAGACTGCTTTATTCTTCTGTGTCATGGTGGCATCCGTTATGCGGAAGTTTTTGCTTGATTGTTTCCATACCTGCAAACGTTTAGGAGTGCTGTTACCATAGTCATTATCATTAGGAGCGCGCCAGAAGTTAGGCTGAATACCAAAACCGTCTTTGAAATATTCAGTACCGTCTACTTTATATGAAGTGACTAATCCGCTTTTCTTATTGAATACAAAGTTTACTTTGGAGGAAGAAACGATTAATTCATCTCCTTGAATCGTTGTTTTCAATGCCGGACCGTTTGCTTTATATATACTCTTCTCTGCCTGGATAGGAAGTTGGAACTGGTCGTATGCAATTTCATATCCGGTTGGAATCAACGGTTCAGGCTCTGTGGTTGTTACACTGAAGTTGACAAAATATTCTGTTCCCGGTTGGGCTTTCAGACCATTTACCGGTACGGTGAATTCTTTAGAGGCTTGCGGAGCAATATCCAAAGATACTTTTCCACCTTTTATTGTCTTTCCGTTAGCAAGTACATTGTAGTGAATCTGATATTTTTTCAGGTTAGTGAAATAGAAACGGTTGGTGATTTTGAATATACCGGCTGCGGCATCTACTGCTTCAAAACCTACATTCTGATGTACATATTTCACTTCAGCCATTGCCGGATGCGGACCACGATCCGGATTGACAAGACCGTTGCAGAGGAAGTTACCATCGCTGGGTGCGTCTACTCCGAAGTCACCTCCGTAGGCCCAGTATTCTCTTCCGTTCTTATCTTTCTGGAGAAGACCCTGGTCTACCCAGTCCCAGATATATCCTCCCTGGAGATTCGGATATTTGTAGATTGCCTGCCATTGTCCCCACAGGTTTCCCGTGGAGTTTCCCATGGCATGTGCATACTCCGAAGGAGCTACAGGACGGTCGCTACCATTCTTTCCGATATTTTCCAGCCAGTCGGCACCCGGATATTGCGGAACATACATGTCTGAGTTCCATTCCCACTGGGCACGCTCGTAGTTGACCGGTCGGTTCATCACATCCTTGTCTGCCTGTTTCAGCCACAGGTAAGTCTGATAGAAGTTATATCCGTTTCCGGCTTCGTTACCCAGTGACCAGAAAGTGAGGCAAGGATAGTTCTTGTTGCGTTCAAACATATTCTGAGTGCGATACATGTGCGGTTTCAGCCATTCCGGATTGTTACCCAGTGTACCGCCTTTTCTCAGGTCGTAGTACATACCGTGGCTTTCCATGTTGGCTTCATCGTACACGTACAGTCCGTATTCGTCGCAAAGTTCGTAGAAACGGCGGTCCTGCGGATAATGGCAGAGACGTACACTGTTCAGATTATGCTGTTTCATTAGTTCGAGGTCACGGCGCATTAAATCCTCTGTAACATAATGACCTGTTGACGGATTATGTTCGTGGATATTGACCCTTTCAATTTCAGACGGTTGTCCGTTGATAAACAGGCATACATAAGGTTTTCCGTTGGCGGCTTTCTGATCGATAGGTTTGATCTCGATGCGACGGAATCCTACGTTGAAAGGAATAATCTCATTGATTTTGCCATTCTCTTTTACTGTCATCAACAGTTTGTATAGATTCGGATGTTCGGAGGTCCATGTGCTGACATCTGTCAGATTCTTATCAGAAAGAAAGTGTACGTACTTCGTTCGATGGAATATAGGCTGTCTTCTCTTCAGTAGCTACAACTTTTCCTTGTGCATCTAATAGTTCATAAACTAATGTAAAGATTAGTTGCAGCCTTTTCGTGATTTCTCAAATCGACATTTAAACCGAAGATTCCATTTTTGTAACTGTCGTCCAGCGTAGACTTAATTCGGAAATCTTTGAGGCTGCTTTTAGGCTGTGAATACAGAAAAACATCGCGTTCAATACCACTCATACGCCAGAAGTCTTGACATTCAAGATAGGAACCGGTGCTCCAACGGAAGATTTTAACTGTAAGTACGTTCTTTCCCGGCTTCACGTAATTGTTGATAAGAAATTCTGCCGGATTCTTGGAGTCTTCGCTATATCCTACTTCTTGTCCGTTGATATATACATATACGCCGGACTTAGCTCCTGCCAAATGCAAGTAGATATCCCGCCCGTCCCCAGTCTGCCGGAATATCGATGTCCCGGCGATAAACTCCTACCGGATTGGCTTCGGGAAGAGTAGGAGGCTGTGGATTACGGGGCTTGAACTCATAACCGTGGTTGGTGTAGATGGCTATTCCGTGTCCTTGTACTTCCCAGTTGCCGGGCACCTGAATATCATCCACGAATCTGTATTGGTGTTCGGATCGGTAATGTTTTCGGGAAGTTTTTATAAGAGTCTACAAAGTAGAATTTCCAGGTTCCGTTCAGCAAGCGGTAATACTTGCTTCGTTCGAACTTGCCACTCAAGGCATCAGCGCGATTGTTGTATGTCATAAAAAGAAGTACGTGGATACTCTTTGTTGACTTCAACTACCTGTACGTCCTGCCAATAAGGTTTCACGGCTTTCTCAGCCATTGTACTAAGTGTTGTCAGGGAAAATATTCCCATGAAAATGCCTGTTAATAAGTTGGGGGTTGGTCGAAATTTCATGTTTCTCAATATTGGTTTTTCATTTCTTTTTTATTTTACTTTGATATGATCGAATCCTTCTCCATATACTCCAATGACAGCACTCTGCGATACAAATGCATTCGGGTCTATGTTTTTATCAACCGGAAGCTGATAGGCGATTCCCTCTTCCCGGCTAATATAAACATCATCTTTACTTCTCGTCCTGTATAAAAGCCGGTTGTATTGATAATCGTCACTCCCCGGTGTGGGTATTCGTTGATATGCCGCCCTATTTCTTCATATTTGTTAGATATGATAAAAAACTGTACGGATTGGCGGGCGCTATTCACTACCTGGTCGAGAACGAAACTACAAATATAAAGAGTTACAAACCCATACACCACTTTTTCCCAGTCTTTTAAGACAAAATAACTGGAAGAAATGATAATCATATCGCAGATGAGCACGACTCTTCCTAATGTGATGTCCCGGTATTTGTTGATGATGGCTGCAATAATATCTGTACCTTCCGTACTTCCATTAGCCGAAAAAGCAACACCTATGCCGCCTCCACAGAAGGATGCTCCGATGACACATGCCATAAAGGGCTGGTCGTGGAGAAGCCCGAAACCTGCCGTCAATTTTTGAATGACGGACAGAAAGAAAGGTGAGGGTAAATACACCAAAAATAGTTTTGATGCAAAACTTTAGTCCCAGCAACTTGAGGGCCAGTAGTAGCAAGAAGAAGTTGATGCTGAAGTACGTATATTGTACCGGAAAACCTGTGGCCCAATATACGATAGAAGCAATACCCGGTACTCCCCGGTGGTGATATCGTTAGGCAACAGAAAAACGGTCCAACCGATACCATACAAAAATCATGCCGATGGCAATCATTACATAATCTCTGGCTTCACGGATAATGCTTTGCTTAGAAGGCTTTGGAATAGCTGTTTTCATAAACGTGATTATGATAATCTATAAAATGTTCAAACACGAACCCATGAATAATCCGGCTTTAGGGGAGAAGCCGGATTGGTTCATTATGCTCGTGCTAAAAAGGAAATATGCTGTTTTATTTTGCAAAAGCGTGACGGTAGCCTTGTACTTTATTCCATCCTCCACGAGTAAAGTCGGGAATTTCAACCGGAGCTGAATTGTTTTCAATAGAGAGGCGGGTCAGTTCAGCCATGCAGCACCATTCTGCCAGGTCATAAACGTCCATATCCAATGGCAGTCCATTCTGCAAGCAGTATGCCAGACGATAGTCCATGATAAAGTCCATACCACCGTGTCCACCTACTTTCTTAGCTGTTTCTTCCAGTTCTTTGTGAATAGGATGTTTGTATTTATCCATCAAGGCTTTTTTACGTTTTCAGGTACAGAACCATGTGCATTCAGATTCTCATGATTAGGCACATCTTTTGAATCAACTTGTGAAGGTCGCAGGCAATATTCTTCAATCGGATATTTGCTTGCGTAACCATCGGCTCCCACTATCTGATACATACGGCTGTAAGGACGGGGAGTCATTACGTTGTGCTGAATCAACATTGTTTTACCGTTCTCTGTGCGAATCAAAGTTGAAGTCTGGTCACCGTTCTGGAAATCCTTCACTTCTTCTCCTGTTTGCTTTTTAATATAAGCCGGACCATTGACAGCTTTCGTATCCATTGATACTAAAGTTTTCATACGGTCACCACGGTGGATGTTAAGTACTTGGCAAGCAGGACCCATACCGTGAGTTGCATATACATCACCACGATGTTTCTGATTATAATCCATTCGCCAGTTGTTCCAGTAATAAGGCCAGAAATCTTCCAGATTATGGATGTATGAACCTTCTACATGGAGCACTTCGCCGAAAAGGCCTTGTTGTGCCATATTCAATGTGGTCAATTCAAAAAAGTCGTAAACACAATTCTCTAATTGCATACAGTGTTTACGGGTCTTTTCGGATGTATTGATAAGTGCCCAGATTTCATCCAGCGACATGGCTGCAGGTACCTCAATGGCTACATGTTTGCCATGTTCCATGGCGTAGACACCCATTTCGGCATGATGTTTCCAGTCGGTGGCTATGTATACCAGATCAATATCGTCCCGTTCACAAAGTTGCTTCCATGCCTCTTCCGAGCCACTGTAAGAAGCAGCTTCAGGAAGTCCGGCATTCTTCAAAATTTCTTGTGATTTTTCAACACGTTCGGGAAGCAGGTCGCATAATGCTACAATCTTAGTTCCCGGGATATGGGTCCAGCGTGCCACGGCACCAGGACCACGCATTCCCAATCCGATAAAACCGACACGTACGGTATCAATTTTGGGAGCAACAAGTTGGATTACGTCTTCTTGTCCGGCAGGGCGGGCAGGAGTTTCTACTTTGATAGGAGTAAAGGCTTCGGGAGCCTTTGGTTGTAGAGAGTACAACTGGTGTGCCAAGTTAACAAAGCCAAGCCGATAGCCGTGACTGTAAATAGTTTCTTCATCATATTTTAAAGTTTTTAATAGGGGTTATTCGATGTTTTTCATTTACGTGTCAAAAAAATAGTAATTAATTAGCCAACTATTTATATTTATAATCGATATTTTCATCATAAAAGTTTCTATTATGAGGTAAAAGATGAGTCTGACTTTTCTACCTGATTTTGTGTAGGAAACATGTGATGTCAAATACATATAAAAGACATGCCATAAAAGGCTCTTCCTAAAAAGAAGTCACCTTTTTAGAATTGCTTAACGTTTACTGCTCCTGTTGGGGGTAAACTACCTACTTCGTCTGTACTTCTGATAGAACCTAGTATTTGTATTTTTTCCAGGCTCCCCTGGTGAAATCCGGTATTTCTACTGCCATGCTCTTATTCAGTACAGATTTTTCACTTAGTTCTGTGATACACGACCATTCGGCTGCATCGTATACATCCATATCCAGTGGAAGCCCGTTGCGCAGACAATGAATAAGGCGGTAATCCATAACATAATTCATTTCATTGGGTAGGCCTCTGCGATGTGCTTCTTCGCCAATGGTTGCGCTAAAAAGGATGTTTATAGCGTGCCATCATTTTTTTCTAGCAGTTCTCCTTCAAGTGGAGTGTCTCCATTAGGATCTAGGGCGATACAGGGGACAGGGTATTTTGGGCGAATCCCAGTGTGCCGCATACTGTTTGAAGGCGGCTGTAAGGACGTGGGGTGGATATGTCGTATTGAAGCATGATTGTCTTCCCTTTGAGCGTGTGGATAAGAGTGGTGTTTACGTCTCCCAATTGATATTTTTGGTGGGCTTCCGGTGAATATTCGCCGAATAGTCTGCGGGCATACTCGCTCATTCCTGCCTGATGAGTAGACATGGACACGAGATATTCCATTCTGTCACTGCGATGAATATCCAGTATCTGGCAGGCGGGGCCCAACCCATGAGTGGGATAAGGGATTGCCTGTATGTTCGATGCTGTATCTTTTTCCCCCAATGGTTGTGATAGCCGCCTTCGCTCTCTTCGGCAAAAAAGTACATTGAACGAAGATCGTGAATGTAGGCTCCTTCTACATGCATGATTTCTCCGAACAATCCTCGTTGGGCCATGTTGAGAGTCATTAGTGCAAAGGGATCATAACAACAATTTTCGAGCATGATGCAGTGTCGCCTGGTTTTTCTGCAGTGTCTACCAATTGCCAACATTCTTCCACGCTCATAGCAGCCGGAACTTCAATAGCTACATGTTTATTGCATTCCATTGCGAAAGTTGCCATTGGGTATGCATTAACCAGTCGGTGCAGATAGAATATTAAATCTACTTCATCACGATTCGCACATCTTTCTTCCATCCCTCCACTCCGGTATATCCGGTGGCTTCAGGAACGGTCGGTTTTCTTTTTAATAGTTGTTGGGCTTTGGCTTCAGGTTTCCTTCTCTGATTTCACAAAGAGCGTTGATTTCTATTCCTTCAATTTGCAGATAACGTTGCAGGGTGAGCAATCCGCGATTCCCCAATCCTATGATTCCCGATGCGGACAATGGGGATAGGGGGGTGTGCTAGTCGGAGTACATGCGATTGTACCGGAGAATTTTTCATAAGCTTAGCGGTCTAAAATAAAACAAAAAAGAGAATCTAATTTCTCAGATTCTCTTTGAGAGCGGAAGACGGGGCTCAAACCCGCGACCCTCAGCTTGGAAGGCTAATGCTCTATCAACTGAGCTACTTCCGCAATTTTTGTGGGCAAAGATGGATTCGAACCACCGAAGTCGAAAGACAGCAGATTTACAGTCTGCCCCATTTGGCCACTCTGGTATTTGCCCTTTTGTGCTTTTGAGGAGGTTTGTTTCTCAATTGCGGTGCAAAGATACAACTATTTATTTAAACTCCAAACAAAATCGATCATTTTTATTGCAGTAATTGCACATTCATCTCCTTTGTTACCCAGTTTGCCACCGGCACGATCCTCTGCTTGCTCCATTGTATTTGTGGTAATTAATCCGTAAATAACTGGTATATCGCCAGTTGCGTTTAATTCGGTAATTCCTTGAGTCGCTCCCATACAAACATAATCAAAATGTGGGTATCTCCTTTAATTACGCAACCAATTGCAATAATTGCATCAACATCGCAATTTTCCATCATTTGGTTGGCTCCGAAAGTTAGTTCGAAACTTCCCGGTACAGTTTTCACCAGAATATTTTCATCTTTTGCTCCATGTTTTTTTAATGTATCGACTGCGCCTTTCAGTAAAGCACCGGTAATATTGAAATTCCATTCGGATACGACGATGCCGAATTTCATTGTCTTCGGCGTTTCGGAACGGAATTGAAATCGTAATCTGATAGATTATGATAAGCTGTTGCCATAGTAAATTATAAATTGAGAATTATAAAATGAAGATTTGAGAGTATGAGAGATTTAAGAAGAAAGGCACGGATTTCACGGATTCCACGGTTTTAATAGATAGTCCGCTTAATCCGGTGTAATCCGTGCCTCGATTTCCTTATATAATAGATGGTATATTATTTTTTCATCAATTTAGCTTGCTCGATATATTTGTCGATGTCCATAGCCTGATAAGATTGGAAATATTTGTCCTTGATCTTAGTGTAAGCGTTTACAGCATCGTCATATTTTCCCTGTTTTACCAGGATTTCACCAGCTTGTATCAGGAAGATCGGGCTTAATGTGTTGTTGTCAGCTTTGTCTGCTGCCGACAATAAAGTAGAAGCCGCTTTGTCTAATTGGCCAAGTTGTGCGTAGCAGTTACCTGCAGCACCCAAAATTGCCGGAGCAACCATTTGGTCTTTTCCATTGAAGCTGTCCAGCATCTTCACTGCTTCTTCATATTTGCCAAGTTGTGCGTAGCAAATACCTGCATAAGCTTTTGCCAGATTAGCAGCTTTTGTTCCGCTATAGTCATCAGCAACTTTGAGGAAACCTACATAACCAATACTATCACCGTTCAGTGCCTGTTCATAAGCATCTTGTTCAAAGTATTCCTGTCCTTTGAAAAGAGCAGCCTGTGCCTTTTCTTCACGTGGCTCAGCATAGAGGTTCTTGTACATGATAAAACCTGCTACGATGATAATCACGGCTACAACACTGCCGATGATTGCGTTTTTGTACTTGATAAGAAACGCTTCCGATTGTGTCAGTGCATCTTCTACATTCAGATGTTCATTCTGATTTTTTTGTTCTGCCATTTTATATGATTCTTTTGTTATTATTCATCGTTTGATATTTCGACTCGCAAAAGTAGTTTTTTTATATCTACAAACGAAATTTAGAGCCATCTTTTTTTATTTTACCTTCGAAAACCACGAAAATCTTGCTACTTTTTGTGAACAAATTAACGCGTATACAATGATACTGAAACGAATATCCATATTAAACTATAAGAATCTGGAAGAGGTAGAACTGGGATTCTCTGCTAAGCTGAATTGTTTTTTCGGACTGAATGGAATGGGAAAGACGAATTTGCTGGATGCGGTGTATTTCTTGTCTTTCTGTAAGAGCTCCGGAAACCCGATTGATTCTCAAAATATTCGTCATGAACAAGATTTTTTCGTGATTCAGGGCTTTTATGAAGCGGAGGACGGAACTCCTGAAGAGATTTATTGTGGGATGAAACGTCGTTCGAAGAAACAATTTAAGCGGAATAAGAAAGAATATAGCCGTTTTTCGGACCACATCGGTTTTCTGCCTTTGGTGATGGTTTCACCTGCCGATTCCGAATTGATAGCCGGGGAAGTGATGAGCGTCGCCGCTTTATGGATGTAGTGATTTCACAGTATGATAAAAGGAATATCTTGAAGCGCTGATACGGTATAATAAAGCATTGGCGCAGCGTAATACGTTGTTGAAAAGTGAGTTTCCGGTCGAGGAGGAGTTGTTTTTGGTTTGGGAGGAGATGATGGCGCAAGCCGGTGCAATCGTATTCCAGAAACGTGAAGCGTTTATCCGGGAGTTTATTCCTATTTTCCAATCTTTCTATTCCTTTATCTCCCAGGATAAAAGAGGTGGTGGGATTATCTTATGAGTCTCATGCGAGGGATGCTTCTTTGTTGGAAGTGTTGAAGCAAAGCAGGGAAGAGGGATAAGATAATGGGATTCTCTTTGCGCGGGATTCATAAAGACGAGTTGAATATGTTGTTGGGTGAATTCCCGATAAAAAGAGAAGGTTCGCAAGGGCAGAATAAAACGTATCTTGTAGCATTGAAACTGGCGCAGTTTGATTTCTTGAAGCGTACCGGCCGGACTGTTTCCTTTATTATTATTAGATGATATTTTCGATAAGTTGGATGCTTCCCCGTGTGTAGAGCAAATAGTGAAGCTGGTGGCGGGAGACAGTTTCGGACAAATATTTATTACGGATACGAAACCGTGAACATCTGGACCGGATTTTGCATAAGATAGGCAGCGATTATAAAATGTTTCGGGTAGAAGAGGGCACAATTCAAAAAGAAACGGGAGGCTGATAATGAAGCGCAATGATGCCGAACAAATAGGAAAACTGATTCAACAGTTTCTTCGTCAGGAGAGTTTGGAATCTCCGCTGAACGAACAAAGACTGCTGGATGCCTGGCCTCAAATCTTGGGACCGGCGGCGGCTTATACCAGCAATCTTTATATTCGTAACCAGACCTTATATGTGCATTTACTTCTGCCGCTCTTCGTCAGGAATTGATGATGGGGCGTGAGGTATTGATACGCACGCTGAATCAGAGAGTCGGAGCTACCGTAATTACAAATATTATTTTTCGTTGAGGAAAGATATTCTGTCTATGACCTTTATACCTAGCTTCCGGAGTGTTTCGGTTGCACGGTTGTAATAAAAAAGGATTTTCCAAATATTGATTGTTATGGGCGTCTACGCCGATGATAGCGGTGCAACCTTCATGGGCGGCTATTTTCCAGAAATCCGGATGAGGAATGGTAGTAATACCATGAATATCATTGTACTCTTCATATCCGATATTATATTCCAACGGTAAGTTTAACCGTACTGCCGTCCGGCAGATATGTCTGCTTACCAGCTTACAGTGACGATCGAACTCAGGGTATGAGCGCATAAATAAGTCCGGATGGGCAAAGTAGGCAAACAGTCCGCTTTCCATTCCTTCAATGGCACTCTCTTCATAGAGTTCGAGCATGTCTACCGAATCTGTATTCCGGCCGAAGTAGGGGAACTTCTCATCTGTGTGAAAATGGTGATTTCCAAAGATGATATAGTCCAGTTTATATTCTTTGATGATTCCTTTTAACCAGTGTATGTATTCAGGAAAGTATTCGCATTCCAATCCTATTTTTATGCTGATTTGATTTTTATATTTCTCTTGCAGCGAACGGATACTTTCCACATATCCCGGTAATTCTTCAGGAATCATCCGGATGTCGGATATATAATCGGTATGGTATTTCCATGGGTGTGGTCAGAGAAAGCCAAGTTCCTGATAGCCGCCTTTGATGGCACTTAAAACAAATTCTTCGTCACTCCCTGTCGCATGATGGCAGCGGGTGGTATGGGTGTGATAATTCGTTCTCATTTGTCGTTATAATTATGTCCATGCGGATATCGAATGATTCCGCCGGGACTTCTTCTACTAATTGAAAAGGAAAGCATATACCAGCTTTATAGGCTGATGGTATGCGTGGCAGGAGACGGTCATAATATCCTTTTCCCCGCCCCAAGCCGGTTGCCTCGGGCATCGAAAGCTACTCCGGGGACGGCGATAAACTCTATGGCTGCATAGTCGGTAAACACCTCTCCGGTCGGTTCTGCTATTCCGTAGCCTTACCGGTTGTCATGTCGTCCGGGCCGGTGTATATACGCAGTTCTAGATCATCGCCTTGACTACCGGGAAGCAAAACTCGTTTTTTCGCTACTCCATTTTTGAATAAAGGCATGTGTATCTACTTCGTCATTCAGCGAATGGTATATAATACAGTATTTGCCGCCCTGAAAGCCGGGATGGGCTTCAAGGGCGGCAAGTATTTTAGCTGATTGCAGCTTTCGCATAGTTGAATCCCGTGTTGGGTCTTCAGTATGCGCTATCCGCTTGCGCAGTTGTTTTTTTTTTCCATCTTTTTTGTCCTTTGTCACTTCTTCCTCTTGGGTTGTACCGGGAGCTTTTGGGAAAGCTTCTCCTTTTCTCGAGTTCTGTTTCATATTTTTGCATTTCGGCACGGTGGTTGTCCGTATACTGGAAAGCAAACTGGATGGTCAGTCCGCGATTAACAGCCATGCGATAATAGGAAGTCATGCCGGTAGTATCCTGTGGTACAAAGATATCGGGCATAATACCTCCACCTCCATATACAGGACGGCCTAAAGAAGTTTCAAAGATTTGGCTTTGATCCTGCTTGATACTGTCTTGTGAGAAAAATTCTCCGTGTTCGTAACGGGTCAGGATATCCATTTCATAATTTGCGTCATTACCTTTTACATACGGTTTCTGTATGCAGCGTCCTGACGGAGTATAGTAACGGGCAATTGTCAGACGGATGGCTGAACCATCGCTGAAGTCGATAGGTTGTTGTACCAGCCCTTTTCCGAAAGAGCGGCGCCCGATGATTGTCCCCCGGTCATTGTCTTGGATAGCTCCGGCAAAAATTTCGCTGGCAGAAGCCGAACCTTCGTCCATCAATACGACAATGGGCATTTTCTGGCTGCTTCCGGTTCCGTTGGATGTATAGTTCTCGCGTGGAGACTTGCGTCCCTGTGTATAAACGATGAGTCTGTTTTTGGGTAAGAATTCGTTTACCATCTGAATTGCTGCACCCATATATCCACCGGTATTACCGCGTAAGTCGATGACCACTCCTTCGCAGTTTGCCTGATTTAGCTTGGCTAATGAAATCAATAATTCGGGATAAGTCGTTTCACCGAATTTGTTTACTTTTATGTAACCGAATTTGTCATTCAGCATATAGGCGGCATCTACACTCTTTACCGGTATGTCACCACGAACAATGGTGAAATGTAAAGTTTCTTTTTCTCCCGGACGAAAAACGCCAAGTTTTACCTCACTGCCTTTGGGACCTTTCAGTCTTTTCATGGATTCATAGTTGGTGACAATTTTTCCTACAAAGGCACTGTCATCAACTTCTATAATGCGGTCTCCTGCCATTAGGCCCACTTTTTCTGATGGTCCGCCTTGGATGACACTGTTTACATGGATGGTATCTTGCTGGATGGTAAACTGGATACCGATTCCGCTGAAACTTCCTTTTAAATCAGAATTTACAGCTTCCAGGTCTTTTGCCGGAATATAAGAAGAGTGGGGGTCCAGCTCACCTAGAATTTGCGGCATAGCATCTTCCACCAGTTCACCCATGTTCACTGTATCTACATATTGGTCGTCAATGATACGCAACAATGCATTCAGTTTGTTGGATGAAGTATTAATGATACCTAATTTGTTTCCTGAAAAGTGGTTGGCGTAAAAAGTTCCAATCAATATTCCGGTTACGATGCTTACTGCAACGATTACCGGCATAAAACGGGATGTTCGATTTTTGCTCATATCTTTATTTGCTATTATTCATTGGGATTGATATAGATTACTTCAATATTTGCGCGTTTCAATAAATCAAGCCCGTCTTCCAAACGGTATTTTTCTGAGTAAACTACACGTTTGATTCCTGCTTGGATGATGAGTTTGGCACATTCTATGCAAGGAGATGCGGTGACGTACATGGTTGCTCCGTCGCTGCTGTTGTTGCTTCGTGCTATTTTGGTGATAGCATTCGCTTCGGCGTGTAGTACGTAAGGCTTGGTGACTCCGTTGTCATCTTCGCATACATTTTCGAATCCTGCAGGAGTTCCGTTATATCCGTCGGAGATGATCATCTTGTCTTTTACGATTAATGCTCCTACCTGACGGCGTTCACAGTATGAATTTTCCGCCCAGATACTAGCCATGCGGATGTATCGCTTGTCGAGTTTGAGTTGTTTTTCTTCTTTCGTTTCCATTATTTCAGTCTTGCTTATTATGTGCAAATTGAATATAAGTTTTTTTCCCTTCGGGAGCTAGCAATAAAACATTGCTGTCACCTTGATAAAATATTGCATTATTCAATGCTTCTATGAACTCGTTGTTATAGCTTGTTGAAGGCGGAGTCTTGGTAAAGTTTATGTTTACTGTCCGGTCTTTTCCGTCCGCTTGCCATGTGCCTTCAATGGTTCCATTTTGTATGCTTCCTGTAAAAGTACCATCCGCTTTGAAAGTGATGTTGAAACCATGAATGATATCCAAGGCTTTTCTTCCTTCGGTTGCGATAGCCTTATCCGGATTGTGTGCCATTGCATTGTATTTGGGCTCTCCTTTCCGTTTGTCCCAATTAGCTTTACCATAGAAATCCACTACATGCCATGTGCCGCTTGCAAAGATTTCCTCTACATCGTCTTCATTGTTGCAACTCCATAAGAAAGGGAGTAGCATTAGTATATAAAGAATAGACTTTAGTTTCATATTGTTTGGTTTTTTTAGTTGATGATTCCATTTCTTTTCAGCAAGGCATGGATACTGGGTTCTTGTCCACGGAAGCGTTTGTAAAGGGTCATCGGATGTTCCGTTCCTCCTTTCGAGAGAATATACTCCCGAAAAGAAGCGGCGACTTCCTGGTTGAAGATTCCTTTTTCCTTGAATAAGGAGAAGGCATCCGCATCCAGTACTTCCGCCCATTTATAACTGTAGTATCCGGCAGAATATCCCCCCGCCATAATATGTGAGAACTGTACGGACATGCAGGTGTCTTCCACTCCGGGCAGTACTTGCGCTTTTTTCCATGCTTCTTTTTCATAAGCGCGGACATCTCCGTCAAATGTTTCCCGGCGGGTGTACCATGCCATATCCAGCAAGCCGAAACTTACTTGACGCAGGCAGGCATAGGCCACATTGAAATTGGATGCATCTACAATCTTTTGGATCAGTTCGGCAGGAATGGGTTCTCCCGTCTGATAATGTCTGGCGAATGTATTGAGAAATTCTTTTTCTGTGGCGAAATTTTCCATAATTTGTGATGGAAGCTCCACAAAATCCCAATATACGCTGGTACCACTCATGGTTGAATAGGTGGTATTGGCAAACATTCCGTGCAAGGCGTGTCCGAATTCGTGTAGAAAAGTGTTTACTTCTGAGAAAGTCAGCAATGCCGGTTTCCCAGCCGATGGCTTGGTGAAGTTCATGGTAACGGATACGTGGGGACGGCTGTTGACTCCGTTTTCTATCCACTGCTCCTTATAGCTGGTCATCCATGCGCCCGAACGTTTTCCGGCACGGGGGTGGAAATCTGTATAAAGTACAGCCAGGAAACTTCCGTCTTTGTCGAATACTTCATAAGCTTTTACATCGGGATGATAGACCGGGATTTCTTTATTTTCTTTAAATGTGATGCCATACAGACGGGTAGCCAGACCGAATACACCTTTCTCTACTTGGCTCAGCTCAAAATAAGGACGCAGCTCTTCTTCATTCAGATTGAATTTCTTATTTTTCAGCTTTTCTGAATAATAGGCCCAATCCCATGGCATCAGCTGGAAGTCATTGCCTTCCATTTCGCGTGCCAATGCTTCAACTTCTGCCACTTCCTTTAGGGCGGCAGGGGTATAGGCATCCAGTAATTGGTTGAGCAGTTTGTATACGGCATCACTCGTTTCGGCCATGCGCTTTTTCAGTTTATACTCGGCAAAAGTGGAGAAGCCTAGTAAATGAGCCAGTTCCATGCGAATGTTTACCAATTGCTTGATGATGTCCACATTGTTGTATTCGTTATTGTGTGTACATTGGGTATTATAAGCCATATAGACTTCTCTGCGCAGTGAACGGTCATCACAATATTTCATGAAAGGAACAAAACTGGGAGCATCCAATGTAATGATGCTGCCTTCTTTTCCCTTATCCTTTGCTGTTTGAGCATAACTTTCCAATGAACTTTCGGGTAATCCTTCCAATTGTTTTTCCGTCAAAGCCAATTCGTAGTTATTTGTTTCTTTCAACAGATTCTGAGAAAAACGTAAGGTCAATATGCTTAATTCGGTATTCAGTTGGCGGAACTTTTCTTTTGCCTCACCGGTCAGGTTGGCACCGCTTCTTACAAAACCATCGTATGTCTTTTGCAGCAGTTGGGCGTCTTCACCTTTCAGTTGTAACTGGTCTTTTTGTTCGTATACGGCTTTTATACGAGCAAAACAGTTTTTCATTCAGACTGATGTTGTTGCTGTGTTCGGACAGTACGGGCATCATTTTTTCTGCCAATTCCTGCATCTCGTCACTGGTCTCGGCACTCATCAAATTGCCGAAAACAGTAGTTACGCGGTCTAGCAACGCACCTGATTTTTCCAAAGCAACAATGGTATTTTGGAAAGTCGGTGTTTCGGGATTATTGACAATTGCATCAATTTCCTCATTTTGTTCTTTCATTCCTTCCAACAAGGCAGGTTCATAATGATCCGGTCAAAGGGCACGGTTGCGTGCGGTGTCTGGTATTGCCCGAAGAAAGGATTTTGGGCATTTGTTATATTGTTCATGGTGTAAACAAGTATCAATGTTATTAATAATCTCTCTCCATAGAGTTACAAAGCTACTAAAATTGTAGCTTATTCAACGGATAACACGTTGCTTTTTAACAATATATAAAATGAAATGTATAAAAAAACCGCTACGGTTTCCCGCAGCGGTTTCTATATTGTTCAGACTTCTAATTAAGCGTTAACTGATGCCATGTGAGCGATCAAGTCAAGAACTTTGTTAGAGTAGCCGATTTCGTTGTCATACCAAGATACAACTTTAACGAATGTATCAGTCAAAGCAATACCTGCTTTTGCATCGAAGATAGAAGTACGAGCATCACCCAAGAAATCAGAAGAAACGACTGCATCTTCAGTGTATCCCAGGATACCTTTCAATTCGCCTTCTGAAGCTTCTTTCATTGCAGCGCAGATTTCAGCGTAAGTAGCCGGTTTAGCCAAGTTAACTGTCAAGTCAACTACAGATACGTCCAAAGTCGGAACACGCATAGACATACCAGTCAATTTGCCGTTCAATGCAGGGATTACTTTACCTACAGCCTTAGCAGCACCAGTAGAAGAAGGAATGATATTGCCAGAAGCAGCACGACCACCTCTCCAGTCTTTCATAGAAGGACCGTCAACTGTCTTCTGAGTAGCAGTTGTAGAGTGAACTGTAGTCATCAAACCGTCAAGGATACCGAACTTGTCATTCAATACTTTAGCGATAGGAGCCAGACAGTTAGTAGTACAAGAAGCGTTAGATACAAACTGAGTACCTTTCACATATGTTTTTTCGTTTACACCGCAAACGAACATCGGAGTGTCATCTTTAGAAGGAGCAGACATTACTACATATTTTGCACCAGCTTCGATGTGAGCCTGAGCTTTGTCTTTGCTCAAGAACAAACCTGTAGATTCAACAACGTATTCAGCACCTACTTCATCCCATTTCAAGTCAGCCGGGTTTCTTTCAGCAGTGATACGGATAGCTTGACCGTTAACGATCAGTTTGCTGTTTTCAACATCTGCTTCGATAGAGCCGTCGAATTGACCGTGCATTGTGTCATACTTCAGCATGTAAGCCAAGTAATCAACCGGGCAAAGGTCATTGATACCTACGATTTGAATATCGTTTCTTCTCCATTGCAGCGCGGAAAACGAAACGTCCGATACGTCCGAATCCATTAATACCTACTTTAATCATTTTGTTTAAACTTTTAAGGGTTTTATAATATTTGTTCAAATATCTCTCGGTCTCCGCACTTGTTTTATTTTCAAATGCGGTGCAAAATTACGAAAATGTTTTTATATTCGCATATTAAATTCACATTAAATATTGAAAAAGATGGGAAAGAACACATTTTTACAGGACTTTAAGGCGTTTGCCATGAAAGGAAACGTCATAGACATGGCTGTCGGTGTAGTTATTGGTGGTGCGTTTGGAAAAATCGTATCATCATTGGTTGCTAATGTAATTATGCCTCCGATTGGTTTACTGGTTGGCGGTGTGAACTTTACGGATTTGAAATGGGTAATGAAAGCGGCGGAAATCGGAGCTGACGGTAAGGAGATAGCTCCTGCTGTTTCTTTGGATTATGGGCAGTTTCTGCAAGCCACTTTTGATTTTCTGATTATAGCTTTTGCCATATTCTTATTTATACGGTTGATTACGAAACTGACAACTAAAAAACAGGCAGAAGTGCCAGCTACTCCTCCGGCTCCTCCTGCACCAACGAAGGAAGAAGTCTTGTTGACGGAGATACGCGATTTGCTGAAAGAAAAGAATAGTTGATTTAATTAAAATAAAGGAGATTCCAAGTATAAACTTGTGAATCTCCCTTTTTATTTTTCTTTCATTATTAATATAGATTGCGTACTATTTTTTCTACTTTTTGCAACTCAATTTATTCAAAATCCAACCATTGATATGCAGGAAAAAATAATAATTCTTGATTTCGGTTCGCAGACTACACAGCTTATTGGACGTCGTGTACGCGAGTTGGACACGTATTGCGAAATTGTTCCTTATAACAAATTTCCTAAAGAAGATCCAACAATTAAAGGAGTCATCCTCTCCGGAAGTCCTTTTTCGGTTTATGATAAAGATGCTTTCAAAGTAGATTTGAGTGAGATTCGTGGTAAATATCCGATATTGGGTATTTGCTATGGTGCACAATTTATGTCATACACCAATGGCGGAAAAGTGGAACCAGCCGGAACACGCGAATATGGACGTGCTCACTTGACTTCTTTCTGCAAAGATAATGTGCTATTTAAAGGTGTACGTGATGGATCGCAGGTATGGATGAGTCATGGTGATACGATCACTGCTATCCCTGATAATTTTAAGAAGATTGCTTCAACAGACAAAGTGGATATCGCTGCCTATCAGGTTGAAGGTGAAAAGGTATGGGGCGTTCAGTTTCATCCGGAAGTATTCCATAGCGAAGACGGGACGCAGATATTGAAGAACTTCGTAGTTGATGTTTGCGGATGCAAGCAGGACTGGTCTCCGGCTTCGTTCATCGAGAGTACGGTTGCTGAGTTGAAGGCACAGTTGGGTGATGACAAGGTTGTGTTGGGTTTGAGCGGCGGAGTGGATTCTTCTGTTGCTGCAGTGTTGCTGAACAGGGCTATTGGTAAGAATCTGACTTGTATCTTCGTAGACCACGGTATGCTCCGTAAGAATGAGTTCAAGAATGTGATGAACGATTATGAATGCCTCGGACTGAATGTAATCGGCGTTGATGCCAGTGAAAAGTTCTTTGCAGAGCTTGCTGGTGTGACGGAACCGGAGCGTAAGCGTAAGATTATCGGTAAAGGGCTTTATCGATGTATTCGATGTGGAAGCTCATAAAATAAAAGACGTGAAATGGCTGGCTCAGGGTACCATTTATCCGGATTGTATTGAGTCATTGTCTATTACGGGTACAGTGATAAAGAGCCATCATAATGTAGGCGGTCTTCCTGAAAAAGATGAATCTGAAGTTGTGTGAACCGCTTCGTTTGTTATTTAAGGATGAGGTGCGCCGGGTAGGTCGTGAGCTGGGTATGCCGGAGCATCTGATTACTCGTCATCCGTTCCCGGGACCGGGATTGGCAGTGCGTATTTTGGGAGATATTACTCCTGAAAAAGTACGTATTCTGCAGGATGCTGACGATATCTTCATCCAGGGATTGCGTGACTGGGGA
>VOFC01004853.1_pt1 | contig 39593 bp, 60 predicted proteins | sample 5384161 | NCBI WGS metagenome assembly VOFC01 (sample SAMN12384722, study PRJNA508395) | human gut metagenome | isolation source: healthy gut B | host: Homo sapiens
CAGATGATGGGTTCTGCAGCTACTTCATTATCATCCATGCTGAATAAAAAGATTGATATCAGCCCGCCTGTTGCAGATCTGATTGATCTGACAGGAAATATTGATGAGGGAGCAATTGATGATTTCCTGACACAGCCATTTGTGAAAATCTCTTTTAAAATGGAAATCGGTGATCTTGTGGACAGTGAAATCATGCAGCTGTATCCGGTATCTTTTGCAAGAGAGATGTGTAAAAGTATTACGGAGACCATGACAGGTGGAAACGAACCAATACAGGAAGCAACACCACAGCCGGCACCGGCTCCTGCACCACAACCACAGGCAAGCCAGACAGCACCACAGCCTCAGCCAATGATGGGACAGCCGATGATGGGGCAGCCAATGATGGGACAGCCGATGATGGGGCAGCCAATGATGGGACAACCTGTAGATATGTCGGCAATGTATGCAAACCAGCAGGTAAATGTACAGCCGGCTCAGTTCCAAAATTTTACTGGAGATATGAATGGGGTATTTCCAAAGGAAAATATTGATCTTATTATGGATGTACCATTGGAAGTAACCGTGGAACTGGGAAGAACCAGTAAATCCATTCATGATATATTGGATTTTGCTCCGGGAACAATCATTGAATTGAATAAGATTGCTGGAGAACCAATTGATGTACTGGTAAATGGAAAGTACGTTGCAAAAGGTGAAGTAGTTGTAATTGAAGAAAGCTTTGGTGTAAGAATTACAGAGATTATTAAATAATTAGCAAGGAGATAACTAATATGGCAAAGAGTATTTTAATTTGTGATGATGCAGCTTTTATGAGAATGATGATTAAGGATATCCTTACCAAAAATGGATATACAGTTGCCGGGGAAGCAGAAAATGGAGTAAAGGCAATCGAAAAATATAATGAAGTACATCCAGACCTGGTACTGATGGATATTACCATGCCGGAGATGGACGGAATTCAGGCATTAAAAAAGATTAAAGAAGCAGATGCAAATGCATGTGTAATTATGTGTTCTGCAATGGGCCAGCAGGCAATGGTTATTGAAGCAATCCAGTCTGGTGCAAAGGATTTTATTGTAAAACCATTTCAGGCAGAACGTGTTCTTGAAGCAGTAAAAAAAGTAGTGGGTTAATATGATATTACTGAGTAGCAGAACATCGGGCGTACAAAGCTTTTTCCAATTGATAGGTGTATTGCTGATATTTGTTTTTGTGCTTGCAATTACATATTATGTAACAAAATGGATTGCCGGATATCAGAAGCAACATAATTTTCAGAAGAATATGCGGGTAGTGGAGACTATGAAACTCACTACAAATAAGTATATTCAGATTATAGAGGTGGGAGAGACCTATCTCGTAATCGGAATCGGAAAAGATGAAGTGACGATGTTAGCACAGCTTACAAGGGAACAGTTAAATGATGTTTCGCTGGAAGATACGGTGAAATATCAGAATACAGGAGAAAGTTTCTCTAACATTATGAAACAGTTCAAAGAACATTTACCGAAGAGCAGGCATAAGGATGAGTAATTTTAAGAAGAAATACTGTCTGGTATCTTTTATATTTGCGGTTATTGCAGTTGTTGTTACACTGGTGGCATTTGTACCACAGAAAGCATATGCAGCATCTGTAAATATACCTGGGGTAACTGACAGCAGTAATAGTAATCAGTCAACTGAAAATGGCAATGGTACAGATGGAACAGCATCCTCTGGTAATAATGGACTTTCTGTTAATATTAATAATGGAGAGGGAAATTTATCCGGAACAGTTCGGATTTTTCTGGTACTGACTGTAATTGCGTTAGCACCATCTATTCTGATTATGCTGACTTCCTTTACCAGAATTATTATTGTGCTTCATTTTGTAAGAGCAGCAATTGGAACGCAGACTGTTCCGCCAAATCAGGTGTTGATTGGACTGGCGTTGTTCCTTACCCTGTTTATTATGAGAAAATGCATTGAAACCGCTGGATGCCGGTGAAATCACGCAGGAACAGGCCTTTGAGGCAGGAATGGAGCCAATCCGATGGACAGGTGTTTGACTGGGAGCATCTGATGAGATCCATGACAACTTATATGGGAGACATGTTTGTGATAGCATTTCGTATCATTTTGCCGGTATTTGCATGTATCATGATCTTAAACTGTATCCTTGGTATCATGGCGAAGGTTTCACCGCAGATGAATATGTTTGCGGTAGGTATGCAGATGAAGATTATGGTTGGATTTGTTGTACTTTTTTCTGACCGTATCATTGCTGCCAAGTGTGGCAAATTTCATTTTTTACGGAAATGAAAAAATTGATGGTACTTTTTATAGAAGGAATGTATTGACTTGGAACAGCAGAAACAGTTACATTTGATCATGGAATGGGATCTTCAGTGGTTTGCAAAGGACGGACCCGGTGGTGAAAAAACAGAACCGGCGACAGCAAAGAAACTGAAGGAGGCAAGAGAGGATGGCAAAGTCGTAAAAAGTAAAGAACTTACGGCGGCATTTGACCTGATCATTTTATTTCTTGTCCTGAAAATTTTTGTTTCATTTGTGGGTAACAGACTCATGAATAGTTTTGTGGATATCTACGGCAGGATACCGGATTTTGTAAGGGAGAATGCCGTTGATGTGACGGAAAAGTCAGTCGCAGCGCTTATGTCCGATGCACTGATACAGATTCTGATCGTCTGTGTTCCCTTTTTTGCATTTGGATTTGTTGTGACGGCGCTGATCAGTGTGATCCAGGTTGGGTGGAAAGTGACAGGGAAACCGTTGCAGCCCAAATTCGATAAATTTAATCCAATCAATGGATTTAAAAAGAATTTTTTTCAAAAGATTCTATTTTTGAACTGGTCAAATCTATTCTTAAAATTTTTGTTATCGTCTATGTGGCATATACCTCGATCAGAGGTCATGCTTTGAGGGACATTTTATCCTATATGAGATCCCACTGATGCAGGCGATCATGCTTTGCGGAACGGTGATCATCAATGCTGGTCTGAAAATCAGTCTCGTCTATTTAGTGATCGGTCTGGCAGATTTTATTTATCAGAAGTATCGTTTTAATGAAGATATGAAGATGACCAAACAGAAGTGAAGGACGAGTTTAAAAATACAGAGGGTAATCCGGAGATCAAAGGCAGACAAAGACAGCGTATGCGTGAGGCTTCCAGAAGACGTATGATGCAGGATGTTCCAAAAGCGGACGTTGTCATCACGAACCCGACTCACTTTGCAGTTGCGATCAAGTATGATGCTGAGACATCAAAGGCACCGGTTGTTCTTGCAAAGGGAGAAGATTATCTGGCACAGAAAATCAAAGAGGCTGCCAGAGAACATCATATTGAGATTGTGGAAAACAAACCACTTGCGCGGATGCTGTATGCAAACGTGGATATCGGACGAAATTCCACCGGAACTGTATCAGGCAGTTGCCGAGATCCTCGCAATGGTTTACAATATGAGAGAAAAATAATTTGAGAGTGACTAAGGAGGAAAAGGCATGAAAAAAGCGGACATTGGCGTAGCGTTATATTTACTTGCGGCCGTTATTTTTTTTCATTGTTCCAATCAGTTCCACCTTGTTGTTGGATGTGATGATCGCGATCAATATTTCTATCGCGTTAATTATACTGTTTAATACATTGTTCGTGAAGGAAGTACTGGATATGTCTTTCTTCCCGACTCTTTTTACTGTTCACGACTATTTTCAGAATTTCACTGAACGTGTCATCTACCAGGCTGATTCTTTCAAAGGCGCACCGGGTAATGTTGTCACAACGTTTGGCCAGTTCGTAGGTGGCGGTGATCTGGTCATTGGTGCGATCATATTCATCGTACTCATTATTATCCAGTTTGTAGTTATTAATAAAGGTTCTGAGCGAGTTGCAGAGGTAACAGCACGTTTCACACTGGATGCAATGCCGGGTAAACAGATGGCGATCGACGCTGACTTAAACACCGGAGCGATCACAGAGAAGGAAGCAAGGGAGCGCAGAAATAAGATTCAGGAAGAATCCGCTTTCTTTGGTTCCATGGATGGTGCTACAAAGTATGTTAAGGGAGATGCAACGGCAGGTCTTATCATTACATTTATCAACCTGATCGGTGGTACGGTCATGGGTGTGATGAGTCAGGGATTAAGCTTTGCAGAGGCAATCCAGCAATATGGTATCCTTACCATCGGTGACGGACTTTGTTCCCAGATCCCATCGCTTCTGATTTCTCTGTCAACCGGTATACTGGTAACGAAAGCTTCCAAGGAAGCAGATTTTGGAACCGTTCTGGTGAGCCAGCTTTTTGGCATTCCGAAGGTGCTTTATCTGGTTGGTGCAACGCTTGCATTTTTTGGGGATCACAACACCTTTGACATGGTATCTCTTTGTCGGGCTTGGTCTTGTGTTCATCATTTCCGGACGTATGATGGATAAACAGATCCGTGTGGAGAGCATTGAGGAGGAAGTTGAAGTGAGTGAGACAGAGACGGAGGCAGAGGAGATACGCAAACCGGAAAATGTTGTTTCACTGCTTCAGGTAGATCCGATCGAACTGGAGTTTGGATATGGTATTATTCCACTGGCAGATGTCAATCAGGGTGGCGACCTTCTTGACCGTGTTGTCACGATCCGTAGACAGATCGCGCTGGAACTTGGTACGGTAGTGCCGATTATCCGTCTGCGTGATAATATCCAGTTGAATCCGAACCAGTATATCATCAAGATCAAAGGTATTCAGGTCAGTGAGGGAGAGATCCTTTTTGACCATTATATGGCGATGAATCCAGGGTATGTAGAGGAAGAGATCACTGGTATTCCGACCTTTGAGCCATCTCTTCCATCTGCCTGCGATCTGGATCACAGAGAGCCAGAGGGAGAGAGCGGAAAGCCTTGGATATACCGTTGTCGATCCGCCATCCATTATTGCTACACACCTGACAGAGGTGATCCGGAACCATATTGCGGAGCTTTTGACAAGGCAGGATGTACAGAATCTGGTCAACAATCTGAAAGAGAGCAATCCGGTTCTTGTGGACGAACTCATACCAAAACTTTTGGTCTTGGTGAAGTACAGAAAGTATTACAGAATTTATTGAGCGAGGGAATTTCCATCCGAGATCTTTTGACTATTTTTGAAACACTTGCAGATCATGCCGCTGTGACAAGAGACACGGATGTCCTGACAGAATATGTCCGCCAGAGTCTGAAGAGGGCAATCTCAAATAAATTCTTCCCGGCAAACGAGACAACCAGTGTAATCACTTTAGATCCGGAGATCGAGCAGGAGATTATGTCGTCAGTCAAACAGACAGAGCAGGGAGCGTATTTAACCTTAGACCCTGAACGCACCAAGGCCATTATGGCATCTTTGGAGCAGGAGGCTGCAAAGCTTGAAAATATGGGAAAAACTCCGATCGTTATCACTTCACCGATTGTCCGTATGTATTTTAAGAAACTGACAGAAGATTATTTCAAAGATCTGATCGTTGTTTCATACAATGAAGTGGAATCGAATATTGAATTACAATCAGTAGGGATGGTGACAGCATAAATGACAATAAAAAATTCCAGGGAAAAACACAGGAAGAGGCAACAGAGAAGGCAAGACAGGAGCTTGGAGCCGGAGCTGTTGTGATGAATGTAAAAGAAATCAAACCAAAGGGGCTTTTTAATTTTTTTTAAGGGCTCTACCTTTGAAGTCACTGCAGCGATCGAGGAAAAGGAGCAGTTTTTAAATGCTGTCCAGATGGCAGCAATGCAGCAGAAAAAGATTGAAAATATTAATCTTGCCGCAGATGAGAAGATCAGTATTCCGCTTCCGGCAGAAAAAACTGTTGAGCCAGCGCCTTCCTATCAGCGTCCGGTAACACCAGAAAAAGAAGTTGTGGTGAATAAGAGCGAAAGTGATATTGAAAAGAAATTGGAAAACCTTTCCAATATTTTGGAAAAAAACTCAGTGAAGATGGAGCAAGGGAGGCAGAAATGCCGGTGACTCCTAAGGCATCTCCAAAAATCTTGAAAATTTCAAGTTTATGAAGATGCTCTACCGTACCATGCTGAACAATGATGTAAATGAAAAGTATGTCAATCAGATTCTCGATGAAGCTGAGAAGGTTACAAACAGCGGAAGCAATGTTGATATTATTCTTTCCAATGTTTACCAGAAGATGATCTTAAAACTTGGAGAGCCAAATTGCATTGACTTGTCAGGAAAGAAGCCGCATGTTATATTTTTTGTAGGACCTACAGGGAGTAGGCAAAACAACCACGATCGCCAAGATCGCAGCAAAGTACAAGGTGGAGCATGAAAAAAGGTTGCTATGCTGACAGCAGATACTTACCGGATCGCAGCGGCAGAACAGTTAAAGATTTACGCCAATATTTTAGATGCACCGGTGAAGATCATTTACTCTGCGGAAGAACTCAATCAGTCTTTGGAGACACTGGCTGAATACGACCTTGTATTTGTGGATACTGCAGGTTTTTCCCATAAGAATGAGGAACAGCGTGAAGATATTAAGAAACTGGTCAATGGTCTTGACCTAAAATATGAAAAAGAAGTTTACCTTGTTTTAAGTGCTACAACGAAGTATAAGGATCTTATGGAGATTGTTGACATTTATAGGGAAATTGCAGAATATAAGATTATTTTTACAAAATTAGATGAAACCACTTCATTTGGCAATATATTAAATATCCGCTTATATTCAGGGGCAGATCTGTCTTATATGACAAATGGACAGAGCGTTCCGGATGATCTGGAAGTATTTAATACCCAGATGGTGGTAAAACAACTGCTTGGAGGAAAGTAACAGATGGATCAGGCAGAAGAACTGCGCAATGTGATCAAAAAACAGAATCAGAGAACAAAGAAGCCCGCCAGGATCATCACTGTCACAAGTGGAAAGGGCGGTGTGGGAAAATCCAACATTGCCGTAAATCTTGCAGTCCAGTTTCAGCGGATGGGGTTGAAAACGATCATTTTTGATGCAGATATCGGACTTGCAAACGTGGAAGTGATGTTTGGAACAATTCCCCAGTACAGCCTGAACGATCTGATCTATCATGACAAAGAAATCGAGGACATCATTACGGATGGACCGGAGGGGGTTGGCTTTATTTCCGGCGGCTCCGGTATTATGGGACTGAGTAATCTGACACTGGATCAGATCAGTTATCTGGTAAAGTCAGTGGAAAAGCTTTCTGTGATCGCAGATATTGTGATCGTTGATACAGGCGCAGGAATTTCAGACAGTGTCATGGAGTTTGTGGCGTCAAGTCCTGAGATTTTACTGGTGACTACACCGGAACCAAGCTCACTTACGGATGCATATTCGCTATTGAAGATGCTTTACCGCAATCCGAAATACGATAAGAATGAATCGGTGATCCATGTACTGACGAACCGTGTTGCTTCCTTTGGTGAGGGAAAGATGGTTTTTGACAAACTGGAATCGGTTGTAAAACAGTTTCTGGATGGCTCTGTCCATTATATTGGGATCATCCCACAGGATGCGATGTTAGAGAAAGCGGTGCGGATACAAAAACCGGTTTCCATCGTGTCGCCGAATGCAAGGTCTTCAAAACGGTTTGAGGAACTTGCACAGTATTTAGTGTCTGGCGGAAAGCAGGATTCTTCGGAACAAAATGCTTTCAGACAATTTCTGACAAAATTATTTAACCTTTCATAAGGAGAGGAGCTATATGGCATTTACAGATTTGATAAAGCCTGGTGACAAGATCGATATCAGGTTATTACAACAGGTTGAAAATGAGGAGCGGACTGGCGATACGGTTAAAGTTTACAAGAGCCAGGTTCTTGATATAAATAAGCGTGGCAATCTTGAGATTTCAATGCCTACAGAGGGAACAAAACTGATTCTTCTTCCTCTGGATGTACGTTTGGAATTTGTTTTTTATTCGGAGGATTCTTATATAAAAGTATCGGACAGATCGTAGAGCGCTTCAAGCGGGATAATATTTATACACTGGAAGTAGAACTTAAAACACGTCTGGAAAAGTTCCAGCGCAGGGAATTTTACCGATATGAGTGTTCCATTGATTTTAAGTTTTTCGAACTGACGGAAGAGCAGGCAGATCTTGCAACAGTGGAAGAGATTTTTTTGCCCAATTGCGCGATGAACATTTTAATGACAAGATACGGACAGTACGATCGTTGACATCAGCGGTGGAGGCATCCGCTTTAATTCAGATACGGAGTTAAAGAGTGGAGATCATATCCTTGCGGTAGCACATCTCGCATAAATGAAAGAATGAATCAGGAATTCCATATTGTTGGTTCTGTTATTTCCTGCGAGAAGAAGGAACAGTAACGGAAAAGGAAATATGTTTCCCGTGTCAAGTTTATGATCAAAGACGACAGAGTACGAGAGGATATTATCCGATATATTTTTGAAGAGGAACGATTAACACGTCAAAAGGATAAAAGGTAATGATTATGAAAAAAAATATTCTTGTTGTTGATGATTCTGCACTCATGAGAAGGGTTATATGTGATATAATCAATTCCGATGATACATTTCAGGTAACAGATGTGCCGCGATGGGCTGGAAGCATACGAAAAGCTGAAGGTCAACCGTTATGATGGCGTGATCCTTGATGTCAATATGCCAAGGATGGCGGTCTGGAACTTTTAGAGCGCCTGCCAAGAAAGAACGCATTAAGACAAATGTGATCATGGTCAGTACCATGACAACACGGGATGCGGATGTGACGATCCTTGCGATGGAGCGTGGAGCAGTTGATTTTGTGACAAAACCAACAAATATCATTGAGGCAAAAGGGGATGCGTTCCGGAAAGAAATCTTAGGTATTTTAAATGCCGTTTAAAGACAGAACGGATCAGCCTTTTACAGAACGCAGACCTGCAGTGGCAGCTGTCAGTGCTGTGCAGAAACGCAATGCATCGGCAGAAACAAGGTTTAAGAATAAAATTGTTGCACTTGCATGTTCTACCGGTGGACCAAAAGCTTTGCAGAGTGTCATTCCTTATCTGCCGGCCAATCTGGATGCCCCATGGTTCTTGTGCAGCATATGCCCTGCCGGATTTACGAATTCCATGGCAAACCGTCTGGATGAGATCAGTAAGATCAATGTAAAGGAAGCCGAGAATGGAGAAATCCTGAAAAAAGGAACTGTTTACATTGCGCCGGGCGGAAAACACATGGAAGTAAAGAAGTGTCCGGATGGCTCACATAAGATCGTATATAACGATATGCCACCGATCGGCGGATTGAAACCATGCGCAAATATCACATATGATTCTTTTGAGGACATGTGGATATGATCAGGTAGTGTGCGTTGTGCTTACAGGAATGGGTGCTGATGGAACCAATGGAATCCTGGAATTATCAAAAGTAAAACCAATTTATACGATTGCACAGTGATGCGAAGACATGTGTTGTCTATGGCATGCCGAAAGCAATTGCGGAGACGGACTTGTAAATGAAGTCGTTCCGCTGACAGAAGTAGCAAATTCAATCACAAAGAATGGGGGTAAATTAACATGGATGTAAGCCAGTATCTGGAAATATTTATTGATGAATCAGAAGAACATCTGCAGACATTAAGCGATTGTATCATGGTCCTTGAAAAGAACCGACAATAAAGATACGATCAATGAAGTGTTCCGTGCGGCACACTCTTTAAAGGGTATGGCAGGTACCATGGGCTTTAAGAGAATGCAGCATCTGGACACATGATATGGAAAATGTGTTTCCAGGAAGTGCGGAGCGATCACATAAAAGTCACAAGTGGGATGATCGATCTCTTGTTCAAATGTCTGGATGCACTTGAAGGTTATGTTGACAATATTAAGAGTACCTCCGATGAGGGAACAGAAGATAACGAAGTTATCATCAAAGAATTAAATGATTTTATTGCAAAAACAGAGGGTGCGGAAGAAACAGGGAATACTGAGACTTCTGAAGCAAAAGAAGCAGCACCTGAATCCACTCAGGGAAGAAAAAGCAGGACAGAAAAAATCGAACTGACAAATGACGAGAAGAAGGCAATCCGTGAAGCGGAGTCAAATGGACAGCATATTTACGTCATGACAGTTCATATCCAGAAAGACTGTCTTTTGAAGGCAGCCCGTGCATTCCTTGTATTTAAGGCTGTGGAAGATTTTGGACAGATTCTGGTATACCGTCCAAGCTCACAGGATATCGAAGACGAGAAGTTTGAGTTTGAGTTCAGCTTTTTCCTTGCCTCGGAAGAATCTGAGGACAAGATCGTAGCAGTAGCAAAGGCTGTTTCTGAGATTGAAAAAGTAGATGCGGAAGAGATCCATCTTGATGAATATGTAAAAGAGGCAGAAGCACAGGAAGAACAGCAGGCAAAAAAAGAAGCGACAGCGGAACAGAAGGAAGCACCTGCAGAAGCTCCAAAGGCGGCTGAGAAGAAGGCACCGGCTGCAAATGCCAAGAAACAGACCAATGCAAAACCGGTAACCGGAAGAACTGTCCGTGTAGATATTGAAAACTGGATGCTTTGATGAATCAGGTGTCAGAGCTTATTATTGCAAAGAACAGTCTGGTCTCCATCAGCTCTAACGAGAGTGGTGAGTATCAGAATCAGTCGTTCCATGAACAGATTGAATACTTAGAGCGTATCACAACGAATCTTCATGAGTCTGTTATGAAAGTCGGATGGTACCTATCGAGAGCGTTGTAAATAAGTTCCCTCGTATGATCCGTGATCTTTTCCCGTAAGTTAGGAAAGAAAATGGAGCTGTATATGACTGGTGAAGATACAGAGTTAGACAGAACTGTAGTCGATCAGATCGGTGATCCGTTACAGCACTTACTCCGTAACTCAGCAGATCATGGTCTGGAAGACAATGCAACCCGTGTAGAGAGAGGAAAACCGGAAGTTGGTTCTATCTTCCTAGAAAGCTTTTCAGGAAGGCAATAACGTTATCATTGAAGTGGGAGATGATGGTAATGGTATTGATGTTGCAGCGGTAAGGGACAAAGCTGTTGAACGCGGTGTCATTACAGCAGAACAGGCGGAGAATATGAGCCAGAAAGAGATCATCAATATCTTATTCCTTCCAAGTTTCTCTATGGCAAAGAAGATTACTGACATCTCCGGACGTGGTGTTGGTCTTGATGTTGTAAAATCTAACATCGAAGCACTTGGTGGTGACGTTGAAGTCCGCACACAGCTTGGAGAAGGAACAACTTTCATTGTCCGTCTGCCGCTGACACTTGCGATCATCCAGGCATTAATGGTTGAGATCCGTGATGAAAAATATGCGATCGCACTTGGATCCATTTCAAATATTGAAAGTATCCCGGTAAATGAGATCAAATATGTTCAGGCTCAGGAGGTGATCCATCTCCGTGGTGCCGTTATCCCACTGATCCGTCTTGATCAGGTACTGGATATGGAAGAAAAGACAGGAAGAACCGGAGAATCTTACGGTTGTTATCGTTAAGAAAGGCGACAGCCTCGCAGGTCTTGTTGTAGATAATCTGATCGGACAGCAGGAGATCGTTATCAAATCTCTTGGAAAGTATATCAACAATAATAAGATCATCAGTGGCGCAACCATTCTTGGCGATGGTGAAGTTGCATTAATCCTTGACGTTAATACATTGATGTAATGGAGTGGAGATGGCCGAATATGGAGAAAAATATAGATATCGCTGAAAATGATGCAAAACAGTATATTGTTGTAAAAATCGGCAGCGAACAGTACGGAATTGATATCATGCTATATTGACAATATTGTGCGTATGCAGAAATCACACGTGTTCCAAAGATTCAGACATACTTTAAAGGGGTCATCAATCTTCGTGGGGAGATCGTGCCTGTTATGAGTGTGCGTAAAAAAAATGAATCTGGATGATGATGTCATCACAAATGCCAGCAGGATCATTATTTTAAAGCTTGAGGAAAAAGGAACGATCGGAATCATTGTAGATGAAGTAAAAGAGGTTGTTACTTTATGCACCGATGAGATTGATAAGACAAGCGGAAGCAAGGACGGAAAAGCCATGTTTATCAATGGTGTTGGCAAACATGGGGACGAACTGATATCTTTATTTGAAATCAGTTCGATTGTAGAAGAAAAAGAAAATGCGTAATTCCATAAAGTGAGACCTTTCTTACAAAGGTCTCACTGTGTTTATTATGCAGAAACAGATGGAGAAAATAAATGACAAAGTATACGTTGGATGAAGTTAATGATATGTACGTGGACGTGCTCAAGGAGATCGGAAATGTCGGCTCCGGTAACGCAGCGACCGCAATCGCAAATATGGTCGGCACCCGCATTGACATGAAAGTCCCAAATGTAAAAATTGATGGACGTAGGAAAATTAGGAAGTGCGATCGGACCGGAAGAAGAGACGGTGATCGGTATTTTTTCTTGAGGTATCGCATGATATTGATGGAAGCATGATGTTCCTGCTGGATTTAGAATCCGGACATTATCTTGCGGATAAGCTTTTAATGAAGGAAAATGTGGTTCATGAGCAGATGGAAGTTTTTTGATGAAATGGAACTTTCAGCATTGAAAGAGGTGGGGAATATTATTACAGCGTCCTACCTTTCAGCACTGGCTTCCATGACAAATTTAACGATTTTACCATCTGTTCCGTATATCTGTGTCGATATGGCGGCTGCTATTCTAAGTGTTCCGGCCATTGAGTTTGGTCTGGTTGGTGACCGGGCATTATTGATCGAGACAGAGATCTGTGCAGATGTAGCGATCAGAGGCTATTTTATTCTGATGCCGGAACAGGGAATCTTATTACAAAATATTATCAGCACTTGGGTTGTCACTGTAAGGAGTTTGTATGGGGAATATCATTAAGGTTGGAATGGCGGATTTGAATGTATGCAAGGCTCCTGACGGACTCACAACACTTGGACTTGGTTCTGTATCGGACTGACGCTCTATGATCCGGTTACAAAGATTGGCGGCATGGTTCATTATATGCTTCCGGACAGCACAAAAGTGAGCAACAATTCAAATAAGGCAAAATTCGCAGATACAGGAATTGAAGAATTATTAAAAAAAGTCATTGCTGCAGGGGCAAGTAAGACAAGGCTTGTTGCCAAGATTGCTGGCGGTGCGAAGATGTTTGAGGTCAGTGGTTTATCAGATGTCGGAAATATCGGTGCGAGAAATGCAGAAGCAGCAAAGAAGATTTTAAAAGAAAAAAGGAATCCGGCTGGTTGCCGAAGACACCGGATTAAACTATGGACGCACGGTCGAGTTACATTGTGACACCGGAGAATTTCTGATAAAATCAGTAGGAAAGCCAATTAAAACTATTTAAAAAATCGTGAAAAACGTTTTTAGTGGAGAGATTATGAAAACAAAAGGCATACCGGCAGTCGTGATGCTGCTTGCAGGGTTTGTCACATGCATCATTGGAATTGTACAGCATATGGAAACGGATGTTTTTATCAAGACATTGCTTGCGGTTTTAATTATTTTTTATTTATTAGGATGCATTGTGAAACTGGTTCTTGATAAAAACTTTAAAGAAATGGATGAACCTGAAGAAAACCAGGAAGAGTCCGGAGAAGAACAGACACAGGGAACAGTCAGACTCGGACGGGGGAGAAGAAGAGTGAATAACTTGAACCTGGGGGCTTCATATGAAAACGGTAGATAGAGAGAAACTCTGGGAAGAATATCAGAAAAAAAAAGACACCGGAGTTGAGAGAAAAACTAATAATAGAATATTCGCCGCTTGTCAAAGCTTGTTGCCGGAAGATTGAGCATGTATCTCGGATATAATGTGGAATATGATGATCTTGTAAGTTATGGTATCTTTGGTTTGATCGATGCGATCGATAAATTTGATCTCGGAAAAAGAGGTTAAGTTTGAGACATATGCGAGTCTGCGGATTCGTGGAACGATATTAGATCAGATCCGTAAAATGGACTGGATTCCAAGAACTGTCAGACAGAAACAGAAAAAGATCGATGAGGCGATCAAACAAGGTTGAAATGCGTACCGGAAAAATGCTTCTGACGAGGAGATCGCTTACGGGGAATTAGGACTTTCAGAAGACGAACTTACCACATGGCAGTCACAGCTTAAAGTTACGAATGTCGTTTCCTTAAACGAGTATCTGGAGCAGGGTGCGGAACCGGTCATGGATGCACGGAGAAATTCCCATTTTATCCAGCCGGAAGATAAGGTTGAGGAAGAAGAACTGAAACAGAAACTGGAAGAATCCCTTGAAGTCCTGACAGAGAAGGAACGTAAGGTAATTCTTTTTATATTATTATGAAGATCTGACATTAAAGGAGATCAGCAGCATTCTTGAAGTATCGGAATCAAGAATTTCCCAGCTTCACACCAAAGCTCTTTTGAAAATGCGCAAAAAGCTTGGAAATTATCTTGGAATCTTATAGACAGAGAGTAGAGGTGACCGTTATGTCCATCAGACCAGTTGATTTTAACGGAATGATACAGCGCACGCAGGACGTGAGTACTTTAAAACAGAATGAGGACAACAGACTGTGGTGGAACAGCAGACGATTTTTCACACGGAAATGAAAAAAGCAGAGCAGAATCTTCATCAGGTGGTTCATGCCCGGGAAAAGAGAATGCCGGTTATCGTTATGATGCCAAAGAAAAAGGGAAATGGGCATTATGACAGGGAAGAGCGGAAGAAAAAAGACAAGTTTCAATGAAACAGTTATTAGAAGCAGGTGTTCATTTTGGACATCAGACCAGAAGATGGAATCCTAAAATGGCTCCATACATCTACACAGAGAGAAATGGTATCTACATCATTGACCTGCAGAAATCTGTAGGTAAAGTTGATGAGGCTTACAAGGCTATGGCAGATATCGCTGCTGATGGTGGTACTATTCTTTTCGTAGGAACAAAGAAACAGGCTCAGGATGCAATCAAAACAGAAGCAGAGCGTTGTAACATGTTCTATGTAAACGAGAGATGGTTAGGTGGTATGCTTACTAACTTCAAGACAATCCAGAGCCGTATTGCAAGATTAAAAGCAATCGAAACTATGGAAGAGGATGGAACATTTGATGTTCTTCCTAAGAAAGAAGTTATCAAATTAAAGAAAGAATTAGATAAATTACAGAAGAACTTAGGCGGAATCAAAGAAATGAAGAAGATTCCAGATGCTATCTTTATCGTAGATCCTAAGAAAGAAAGAATCTGCGTTCAGGAAGCTCATTCCTTAGGAATTCCACTTATTGGTATCGCAGATACAAACTGTGACCCGGAAGAGTTAGATTATGTAATTCCTGGTAACGATGATGCAATCAGAGCCGTTAAATTAATCGTTTCTAAAATGGCAGATGCTGTTATCGAAGCAAATCAGGGAACTGTTGATGTTGACACTGAAGCTGCAGAGGATGCAGAAGAAGCTGTAGAGGCATAAGAACAGTATTTTAAACGATAAGAAACACGCAACGTGTGTATAAAACAGGACAGACAGTAATTGCCTGTCCTTACCTTTAGAAAAAAATAAATGGAGGAAAATGAAGATGGCTATTACAGCAGCAATGGTAAAAGAACTGCGTGAATTAACCGGCGCAGGAATGATGGATTGTAAAAAAGCATTAGGTGAAACAGACGGCAACATGGATGAGGCTGTTGAATATTTAAGAAAAAACGGACAGGCAAAAGCTGAGAAGAAAGCTGGAAGAATCGCAGCAGAAGGCCTTTGTACAGTAGTAGTAAAAGATGACAAGACAGCAGCTGTTGTCGAAGTTAACTCTGAGACAGACTTTGTTGCTAAAAATGATACATTCCGTGAGTTTGTAGAGGCTGTTGCAACACAGGCAGTAAACTCTGACGCAGCAGACATGGATGCATTCATGGAAGAAAAATGGAATGCAGATGAAAGCAAGACAGTAAAAGATGCATTAGTAGAGAAAGTTGCAGTTATCGGAGAGAACTTAAAGATTCGTAGATTCGAAAAGGTTGTAGCTGAGAATGGTTGTGTAGTATCTTATATCCATGGCGGCGGAAGAATCGGTGTTATCGTTGAGGCTGAAACAGCAGTTGTAAACGATGCTGTAAAAGAAGCTTTAACAAACCTTGCAATGCAGATTGCAGCTTTAAATCCAAAATATGTTTCCAGAGATGAGATCAGCGAAGAATATATCGCACATGAGAAAGAAATTAAAGAGATTTGTTCGTTTCGAGACTGGTGAAGGAATCGAAAAGAAACAGGAAGACTTTGCAACTGAAGTTGCAGCTCAGATGAACGCATAATAAAATCTGATTTTGAAATGCCCTGAGGACGATTATGTTTTCAGGGCATTTTTTTGTCGGTAATTTATAAAAATGGCTGTAAAATATTGTTGAAAAAACCTTGCTAAATATTGGAAAGTATCTTATCATGGTATTAATAGAAAAGTTAACATAAGTATTACAAACGTAGGACTGTTGTTACACAGACCAGAAAATAAGAAGGAGTGTTATAGTCATGGAAGCAAAAGAAAAAGTATCATTTATCCACTCCATCACAGCAAAGATCATGTTAATGGTGGTTGTGATGGTGGCTTTATCGCTTATGGCGTGTATTTCTATCGCAAATGTAAGGGCTTCGGCGACAGTCAACAATGTCAACGAGAATTTTATTTTGAGCCTTACGGAATCAGCGGCAAAAACATTGGACAAGATTCCGGCAGAGGTAGATTTTTCCACCCAGTGTGCAGCTGTCATGCAGGATATGCGCATGGAGGGTGTGTCGTCTGCCTATGGATATCTTGTAGATTCTGACGGCACGATGCTTTATCATCCGACTGCAGATAAAATTGGAAAATCTGTGGAAAATGAGGTTGTAAAGGGCGTTGTGAGCCAGCTTCAATCAGGCAATATCCCACGAGGATGCGGTTGTAACCTATAATTTTAACGGAACAGTCAAATATGCTGCATATGCACTGACCTCTGACCACAAGATTGTTGTGATGTCTGCAGATAAAGGTGAGATCATGGAACCGATCACCAATATGGTAAGGTTAATGCAGATTACTATGGGTGTCTGTCTGATCATCTGCTGTCTGGCTGCATTGGTTTTGACAAACATGATCACAAAACCAATTCACCAGCTGACTTATATTATTACGAGAACAGCTAATTTTGACTTTACCCATAATGCTAACAGCAGAAGATTATACAGCAGAAAAGATGAGATTGGGATTATGGCAGCTGAAATGCATATTATGCGCAAAAAATCTGCGTGATATGGTTGCCAGTATCCAGGATGCAGGACAGAAGATCAATGAGAATGTGTCTGAGTTAAATGAGGTTACGGATACGGTGAACCAGATGTGTTCCGATAACTCGGCAACCAGCCAGCAGCTTGCTGCCGGTATGCAGGAGACAGCAGCGACAACTGTCACGATCAATGAGAATGTGTCCCAGATCAAGGGAGAAGCTGAAACTATCAATACCATGGCAGAGGAAGGTGCAAAAGAATTCAGAAACTGTTATGGATCGTGCTTTACAGCTTCGTACCAAGACTGTCACCGCAAGCAATAAGACAATGGAGATTTATAATTCTGTCAAGGAGAAAGCTGAAAAAGCAATTGAAGGCTCCAAAGCAGTTGAGAAGATCAATGAACTGGACGAGGAACTATCATGGAGATTTCTTCCCAGACAGGTCTTCTGGCTTTGAACGCATCCATCGAGGCGGCAAGAGCAGGAGAAGCAGGAAAAGGATTTGCTGTAGTTGCAACTGAAATTGGAAGCCTTGCAGACCAGACTTCCCAGGCAATTGCCAATATCAGTGCGATTGTAAAAGCAGTAAACGAGGCAGTCGGCAATATGTCGGAATGTCTGGAAGAGACAACAGAGTTCCTTGAGAAGAGCGTATCTGCTGATTACAAGGAATTTGAACAGGTAAGCGAACAGTACAAGGATGATGCGAATGTATTTAAGAGCAGCATGGAGGAATCAAGACATCCATGGCGCAACTTGCAGGTGCGATCGAGCAGATCGCAAGTGCTTTGAGCGGCATCAACGATACGGTGGGTGAATCCTCTGTGGGCGTTACGGATATTGCAGAAAAAAAACTTCCGGCATGGTAGAGAAGACATCATCCGCAACAGATAAAGTAAAAGAATGTTATCAGTGTGTAGATGAGCTGAGAGATATTGTTACTAAATTTACATTAGAGTAACAGATTTGTAATTGGATGCGGAGGGGCAGAGCTGTTTTGACGGCTTGCCCCTTTTAAAATAGGAAAATTCTGACAATAATTGCAATAATTTGAAAAAATCATACGATTATATGCTGTTTTCTGCTTTGAAAAATCAAAAAATGTGTTACAATAGATAGGAGACAAATGATAAGCTTGGGGGTTATTCCATGCAGGATAAAGATACAGAGGCAATAAATAATCAAAGAAAACGAAGAAAAAGAATCGGACGGATTCGGAATGGTATTATAATGACGATTGCCGGATGGATCATCTGTCGATGATACTGATCATTGTTTTATTTGTGCAGGTAATAAAGATTCAGCATAAACTGGATAATATTGTGACAGTCAGTTCGAAGGAACAGGTTCAGCAGGAAAATGCGCAGAAACCGGAAAGTGCCGGGGAGTCTGTTTATACCGATGTCACTGAAGCAACAGAGACACCAAAAACCTATGAGTCTGTGACACCGCCGGCTACCGGTATTTCAGAGGAAGAGAATCTTGTCGGGGATGGCGATATACATAAGGTTTATCTGACTTTCGAAGACGGGCCTTCTGATCATACCGGAGAGATTCTGGACATATTGGCTCAATATGATGTGAAGGCAACTTTTTTGTGGTCGGGAAAGAGGATGAAGAATCCCAGGCACTGTATCAGAGAATCGCAGATGAGGGACATACGCTCGGCATGCATTCTTATTCCAACAAATACAGCCAGATCTATCAGTCAGATGAGGCATTTGAAGAAGATTTTGAACGCTTACGTGATGAATTGCATCAGGTCACGAAGGAGTGAACAGTATTTACTATCGTTTCCCGGGTGGAAGCAGCAATCAGGTCAGTAACGTACCAATGAGTGATTTTATCCATTACCTGAATGAACAGGGAGTTATTTATTATGACTGGAACGTTTCTGCGGGGGGATGCAGCATCGAATGCATATTCATCCGAGGAAATAGTTGCGAATGTGATGGATGATGTAAAATCGGACATTGGAAATATTACCGCAAGCTCTGCAGTTATCGCAGGGGCAATCAAAGGAGATATTGATGTTCAGGGACCTGTTGTTGTCGATACATCCGCTGTTGTTATGGGTAACATCAAATCCCGTTCCGTACAGATCAACAATGGTGCAGTTATCGAAGGTTTCTGCTCCCAGTGCTATGCTGATATTGATGTGGAAAGTCTTTTTGGAGAGAATAAATAATGAAGAGAGTATTTTTAAAATTAAGTGGAGAAGCACTTGCAGGAGAAAAGAAAACAGGTTTTGATGAGCCGACCGTAACAGAAGTTGCCCGCCAGGTAAAACAGATTGTAGATGGCGGATGCCAGGTTGGAATCGTAATTGGTGGCGGTAATTTCTGGAGAGGACGTTCCAGCGAGACTATCGACCGTACCAAAGCAGACCAGATTGGTATGCTTGCAACGATTATGAACTGTATTTATGTATCTGAAATCTTCCGTTCTGTTGGAATGATGACACAGATTCTGACTCCGTTTGAGTGTGGAAGCATGACCAAACTTTTCTCAAAAGACCGTGCCAATAAATATTTTGAAAAAGGAATGGTAGTATTTTTTGCAGGTGGAACAGGACATCCTTATTTTTCAACAGATACCGGAATTGTACTCCGTGCCATTGAAATGGATGCAGAGGGCATTTTCCTGGCAAAAGCCATTGACGGTGTCTATGACAGTGACCCGAAGGTAAATCCGGCAGCAAAGAAATATGATGAGGTATCCATTCAGGAAGTGATTGATAAGAAGCTTGCAGTAGTAGATTTAACCGCATCTATTATGTGTATGGAAAATAAAATGCCAATGTATGTATTCGGATTAAATGAGCCGGACAGCATTGTAAATGCAATGAGCGGAAAATTTAACGGCACGAAAGTGACTGTATAATAAAGGAGATTATTTATGGATAGCAGATTAACCCCATATGAAGAGAAAATGCAGAAATCATACGAGAATCTTGTGGAAGAATATGCAACTATCCGGGCAGGAAGAGCGAATCCGCATATCTTAGACAGAATTACTGTAGATTATTATGGAACACCGACCCCGTTACAGCAGGTGGCAAATATCAATGTTCCGGAGCCAAGAATGATTCAGATCCAGCCTTGGGAAGCATCCCTTGTAAAAGAGATTGAAAAAGCAATTTTAACATCTGATTTAGGCTTAAATCCAACCAACGATGGTAAAGTAATCCGTCTTGTATTCCCGGAGCTTACCGAGGAAAGACGTAAAGAACTGGCAAAGGATATTAAGAAAAAAGGTGAGAATGCCAAGGTGGCAATCCGTAATATCAGAAGGGATGCCAATGATGCATTCAAGAAACAGAACAAAGCAAATGAAGTATCTGAGGATGAATTAAAAGAATTAGAAAACGATACTCAGAAAATTACGGATAAATATATTGCAAAAATTGATGGTGCAGTAGAGGAAAAGACAAAGGAAATCCTTACGGTATAATCTTATCCATGTACGACACATATGGGGACATAGCGTGATTGCCGTGTCCCCTTTTATGTTGTAAACATCTGTAAAAAGGAGAACAAAGATGAAGATTCCAAAACATGTTGCAATTATTCTGGATGGAAACGGACGCTGGGCAAAGAAAAGAGGAATGCCAAGAAACTATGGACATACCATGGGGGCAAAGAATGTTGAAGTTATCTGTAAAGCAGCGCATGATCTGGGCATAGAATATGTAACCATGTATGCATTTTCCACAGAGAACTGGAACCGTCCACAGAATGAAGTAGATGCTTTGATGAAGCTTTTGAGCAGTTATCTTAAGAACTGTATAAAGACAGCGGACAAGAATAATATGAGGGTCCGTGTAATCGGAGATACCAGCCGGCTGGATGATAAATTCCAGCAGCAGATTGCTGTATTGGAAAGAGAATCTGCCCATAATACGGGACTGAATTTACAGATTGCCATTAATTATGGAGCAAGAGATGAAATGATCCGTGGAATGAAGAAAATGTGGCAGGATGGTATTTCGGCAGAGGAGATTACCGAAGAGAAATATGAATCCTATCTTGATACGAAAGGAATGCACCAGTGGAGAAAAACTTCTTGCTGTGGCAGTTTGCTTATAGTGAGTTATATTTTACAGAGGTTTCCCGGGAAGAGTGAAGCACCAGAGAACAGCTTTCCAACTTCTTGCTGTGGCAGTTTGCTTATAGTGATTATTTTAGAGGTTCCAGACTTTGGAATCGTGACCGGAGATATGGAAAGATAGAGGAGGAGTAATATGTTTAAGACTGGAATCGCTGGTAATCTGGCACTGGTATTCATTATTACCGGAAATGATTTGCTGCTGGCAGTAACCGGAATTATTTCTTTGATTGGATTGTATGAACTGTATCGTGTGTTTAAAATTGAAAAAAGCTGTGCCGGTGTAGTCGGCGGACTGGCAACGATTGTATATTATTGCAATCTGAAATTTCAGTTTATTCCGGATATGATGTTATTTGTCATCGCACTTTTGGTAGTGCTGATGTTTGTGTATGTATTTTCTTATCCGAAATATCATACCGAGCAGATGTTAGCAGCATTTTTTGGTGTATTTTATGTATCGGTGATGCTTTCTTATGTATATCAGACCAGAATGCTACCGGGTGGAGCTTATATTGTATGGTTAATTTTCTTATGCTCCTGGGGCTGCGATACCTGTGCATACTGCGTGGGTGTGCTGATTGGAAAACACAAGATGGCACCGGTGCTTTCTCCGAAGAAATCCTGGGAAGGAGCTGTTGGCGGAGTAGTGGGAGCAGCATTATTAACCCTGATTTATTGCTTTGTTTTCCAGGAATCTATGGGAAGCACCAACCGTGATATCATTATGCTTTGCATGATTTGTGCGATTGGGGCAATCATATCTATGATTGGAGACCTGACTGCATCTGCAATCAAACGTAATTATGACATTAAAGATTATGGCAGACTGATTCCTGGCCATGGTGGAATCTTAGATCGTTTTGACAGTGTAATATTTACAGCACCAATTATTTATTATCTTGCATTATATCTGATTGGCAAGTAGGAGGAAGCATGAAGAAGATTGCAATTTTAGGTTCCACTGGTTCCATTGGAACCCAGACACTTTCTGTTGTAAGAGAACATGGAGATATTGAAGTAACTGCACTTGCGGCAGGACATAATATTGCAAAATTAGAAGAACAGATCCGGGAGTTTCATCCGGCTTTGGTTGCTGTATGGGCAGAAGAGGATGCGATTGAGCTTCGGACAAGGGTTGCAGATTTGAAGGTAAAGGTGGCTTCCGGGATGGAAGGACTTTTAGAAGTAGCAACGGAAGAGAAAGCAGAGATTCTTGTAACTGCCATTGTGGGTATGCTTGGTATCCGTCCGACCATAGCCGCTATGAAAGCAGGAAAGGACATTGCACTAGCTAATAAGGAGACTTTAGTTACCGCAGGACATATTATTATGCCGCTGGCAAAGGAATGTAATGTGAAAATCCTTCCAGTGGACAGTGAACACAGTGCAATCTTTCAGTCTCTGCAGGGAGCCGGAGACAATAAAATTGCAAAAATACTTTTGACAGCTTCCGGCGGACCATTCCGTGGAAAGAAGCGGGCGGAATTAGAACAGGTAAAAGTGGAAGATGCATTGAAGCATCCGAACTGGAGCATGGGACGTAAAATCACTATTGATTCCGCAACCATGATAAATAAAGGACTTGAAGTCATTGAAGCAAAATGGCTGTTTGATGTAAATGCAGACCAGATTCAGGTTGTAGTACAACCACAGAGTATCATACATTCTATGGTAGAGTATGAAGACGGTGCAGTCATTGCACAGCTTGGAACAGCAGATATGCGGCTTCCAATCCAGTATGCCCTGTATTATCCGAACCGGTTACACTTAAGTGGAGACCGGCTTGATTTCTGGAAAATGAAGGCAATTACATTGGAAGAGCCGGATATGGAGACTTTTTATGGATTGAAGCTGGCTTATGAAGCCTGCAGAAAGGGCGGTAACATTCCGACTGCTTTTAATGCAGCAAATGAGAGAGCGGTAGCAATGTTCTTAGACGGAAAGATTCGTTTCTTAGAGATTCCGGAAATCGCACAGGCGTGTATGGAGCAGTGTACCTATATTGCCAGTCCGTCCGTAGAAGAAATCCTTGCAACAGAGCAGGCTGCGTATGAGTATATAGAGAGCAGGTGGTAGATTGAAAATAATCATTGCAATCTTAATGTTCAGTTTTATTATTATTTTTCATGAACTGGGACATTTTTTGCTGGCAAAGAAAAATAAAATCAAAGTAAATGAATTTTGTCTGGGACTTGGACCAACGCTATTTGGAATTACAAAGGGAGAGACAAAATATTCCATAAAACTGCTGCCTTTTGGTGGAGCATGTATGATGGAAGGCGAAGACGGAGAGTCGGAAAGTGAAGGCTCCTTTAACAGCAAGTCCGTATGGGCGAGAATAGCAGTTGTATCGGCAGGACCGGTTTTTAACTTTATTCTGGCATTCCTTCTGGCACTGGTTGTTATCGGAGCAGCCGGATTTGACCGGCCGGAGGTAAAAGGTGTTATGGAAGGATATCCGGCAGAGGAAGCAGGACTTCAGGCTGGAGATATCATTAAAGAAATCAATGGAAAGAACATTCATATTTATCGTGAAGTAAGTGTTTACACGCTGTTTCATTCCAATGAGAATCTGGAAGTGACCTATGAAAGAGATGGAGAGGAATATACCTGTACCATCAGCCCGAAATATAATGAAGAAGCAGGAAGAAATCTCTTTGGAATCTATGGAAATACCATGCGTGAGCGGGGTAATATTTTTGAGACTATAAAATATAGCGTATATGAAGTGAAATACTGGATAGAAGTTACCATGGACAGCTTGAAGATGTTAGTGACCGGAAGAGTCAGTGTCAATGAACTTTCGGGACCGGTAGGTATTGTAAAGAATATTGGTGATACTTATGACGAGAGCAAGTCAGCTGGAACGCTATCGGTGGTATTGACATTAATTAATTATTCCATAATGCTGACTGCCAATCTTGGAATTATGAACCTGCTTCCATTACCGGCATTAGACGGAGGAAGACTGGTATTTCTGATTATAGAAGCCGTCAGAAAGAAACGGGTGGATCCGGACAAAGAGGGCATGGTTCATTTTGTCGGACTGATGCTGCTTCTGGCATTGATGGTGCTTGTTATGTTTAATGATATTCGAAAATTATTTTAAATAATCCTGCACAGGAGGAAAAGCAATCATGGAACGAAAAGATACGAAAGTGGTAAAAATAGGAGACCGTATCATCGGTGGAAAAAATCCAATCCTGATACAGTCAATGACCAATACAAAGACAGAGGATGTAAAAGCAACCGTAGAGCAGATTAACCGTCTGGCAGCGGCAGGCTGTGATATCATCCGCTGTGCGGTGCCGACAATGGAAGCCGCAGAAGCATTGACTGAGATTAAGAAGCAGATAGCAATACCACTGGTTGCAGATATTCATTTTGATTACCGGCTGGCTATTGCTGCCATGGAGCATGGAGCAGATAAAATCAGAATCAATCCGGGCAACATCGGAAGCAAAGAGCGTGTGCAGGCTGTGGTAGACGTAGCAAAGGAAAGAAATATTCCAATCCGTGTGGGAGTCAACAGCGGTTCACTGGAAAAGGATTTAGTAGAAAAATATCATGGTGTTACCGCAGAAGGCATTGTAGAAAGTGCTTTGGATAAAATGCATCTTATTGAAGATATGGGATATGACAATCTCGTTATCAGTATCAAATCTTCAGATGTTATGATGTGTGTAAAAGCCCATGAACTGATTGCTGAGCAAACCGATCATCCACTGCATGTGGGAATTACAGAGGCAGGAACGATTATCAGTGGAAATATTAAATCCTCTATTGGACTGGGACTGATTTTAAATCAGGGAATCGGAGATACCATTCGTGTTTCATTAACCGGAGATCCGTTAGAAGAAATTAAATCAGCAAAACTGATTTTAAGAACTTTAGGGCTTCGTAAAGGTGGCATAGAAGTTGTATCCTGTCCGACCTGTGGAAGAACAAGAATCAACTTAATCGAACTGGCAAATCAGGTAGAGAATATGGTAGCGGACATTCCTTTAGACATCAAGGTTGCTGTTATGGGCTGTGTAGTCAACGGACCGGGAGAAGCAAAGGAAGCCGATATCGGAATTGCCGGCGGTGTGGGAGAAGGACTAATTATAAAGCATGGTCAGATAGACCGTAAAGTACCGGAGAATCAGCTCTTAAGTGAATTAAGAAAGGAACTTTTGAACTGGAATAAGGAGTAGGAAAAATTATGGCAAAACTGTTTTTTGAAGTTTTTCCAACATTAAAGATTACCGGAGAGATGAGTGCACTTTTGAAAGAAACAGAGATTACAAAAGTGGCATCGAATTCCGCACAGAATGCATTGCGGATTTATTTAGAGAGTACAAGGCTAATTCCAAAACCGGAAATCTATCATATTGAACAAGAAATCAGACAACAGCTATTTCCGCACAAGGAGGTAGCTGTTAAAATCATAGAAAAATTTAATTTATCCAGCCAGTATACACCGGAAAAACTGATGGCGGTATACCGGGAGAGTATTTTAGAAGAGATTCGCAATTACAGCGTATTGCTCTATAATCTGATGCGCTGCAGCAAAATGGAATTTGACCGGGAAGACCATATGATTCTTACTTTAGAGGATACTATTGTTGCCACAGAGCGGAGCAATGAACTGATTGATATCTTAGAAAAAATCATCTGCGAACGTTGTGGATTAAAATTAATGATTGAGCCACAGTATGAGAAACCGGCAGAAAATAATTATTTAAAGAGCGCAGACAGCCAGATTGAAACAGAGGTTGCCCATATCGTGGCACGTACTGCAGCAGCAAGAACGCAGAATACGGATGGCATGGAACAGCCTGCAATAAAAGAGGCAGAAGTACAGCGGAATGCAGAAGCAGCGAAGACAGAAAAAGTTCCTGCTGTCCCGGAAAAAAATCAGACCACCGGTGCAGAAGGCACAGGAGCAGTGCCTGCTGCTGGAAAGAATAACTTTTCCGGCGGAAAGGATTTCAAGGGAAAATCTTCCTTCCAGAGAAGAGATTTTGTTAAAAAATCAGACAATCCGGATGTTATTTATGGCCGTGATTTTGAAGAGGATGCAATTCCGATTGAGACCATCGTAGGTGAAATGGGAGAAGTTGTCATCCGTGGACAGATAATGACATTAGATACAAGAGAAATCCGTGGTGAAAAGACAATTATCATTATGTCAGTAACGGATTTTACGGATTCCATTGTGCTTAAAATCTTTACAAAAAATGAGAATCTACCGGAACTGATGGGAGATTTGAAAAAGGGAGCATTTCTTAAAATTAAAGGTGTAACGACCATTGATAAATTTGACAGTGAGCTGACCATCGGCTCCATTGTCGGAATTAAGAAAATCCCTGATTTTACTACAATAAGAATGGACAACAGCCCGTTAAAGAGAGTAGAGCTTCATTGCCATACCAAGATGAGTGACATGGATGGTGTTACTGATGTAGGAGATCTGGTAAAAAGGGCATATAAGTGGGGACATAAGGCACTGGCGATTACCGATCATGGAAATGTCCAGGCATTCCCGATTGCAAACCATGCACTGCCGGATGACCCGGACTTTAAGATTATCTATGGTGTGGAAGCTTATCTTGTGGATGACTTAAAGGACATTGTAGAAAATTCAAAGAATCAGTCCCTGCAGGATACCTATGTGGTATTCGATATAGAGACCACCGGATTTTCACCGCTGGTAAATAAAATTATTGAAATTGGTGCGGTAAAAGTAGAAAAGGGGAATATAACCGAGCGTTTTTCCACTTTTGTTAATCCGGAAGTGCCGATTCCGTTCCACATTGAAAATCTGACCGGAATCAAAGATGATATGGTAATTACGGCACCGGTGATTGCAGAAGTTATGCCGGAGTTCTTAGCCTTCTGTGATGGTGCTGTTATGGTAGCACACAATGCTGATTTTGATATGAGTTTTATCAAATATAACTGTGACCGTTTAAGCATTCCTTATGATTTTACCATTGCAGATACCGTTGCCATGGCACGAATGCTGCTGCCGAATCTGAACCGTTTTAAGCTGGATACCGTAGCAAGGGCATTAAATATTTCGCTGGAGAATCATCACCGTGCGGTAGACGATGCAGCATGTACCGCTGAAATATTCGAAAAGTTTGTAAAAATGCTTGCTGACCGTGGCATCAATACACTGGATGAATTAAATGCCGAGGGACATGTCAGCAAAGAGACCGTTATGAAGATGCCGACCCATCATGCTATTATTCTTGCAACGAATGATCTGGGTCGTGTGAATCTCTATAAGCTGATATCCTTATCCCACCTTGATTATTTCCATCAGAGGGCGAGAATTCCAAAGAGCGAATACTTAAAACACAAGGAAGGCTTACTGATTGGTTCTGCCTGTGAGGCGGGAGAACTTTATCAGGCAATTTTACAGGGACGGCCGCAGGAAGAGATTATCCGTCTGGTGAAGTTTTATGATTACCTTGAAATCCAGCCTCTTGGAAATAATGCATTTATGATAAAAGATGAAAAAGCACCGATTTCCACCATGGATGAATTAAAGGACATTAACCGCCGGATTGTAAAATTAGGAGAAGAATTCCATAAGCCGGTTGTGGCAACCTGTGATGTGCATTTTATGGACCCGGAGGATGAGGTATACCGCCGGATTATTCTGGCTGGTAAAGGCTTTAAGGATGCCGATGAGCAGGCTCCGCTATATCTTCGTACCACAGAAGAAATGTTGGAGGAATTCAGCTATTTAGGCAGTGAGAAAGCGAAAGAAGTCGTTATCGATAATACCAATATGATTGCAGATATGTGCGAGCGCATTTCTCCGGTTCGTCCGGATAAATGTCCGCCGGTGATTGAAAATTCCGACCAGATGCTGCGTGATATCTGCTATAACAAGGCACATGAGATGTATGGAGAGGATTTGCCGGAAATCGTATCGGAGCGATTGGAGCGGGAGTTAAAATCCATCATCGGAAACGGTTATGCGGTAATGTATATTATCGCACAGAAGCTTGTATGGAAGTCGAACGAGGATGGTTACCTTGTAGGTTCCCGTGGATCCGTAGGTTCTTCTTTTGCGGCAACCATGTCCGGAATCACGGAGGTAAATCCGCTGGCACCGCATTATTACTGTGCCCACTGTCATTACAGTGATTTTGATTCACCGGAAGTAAAGAAATATGGCGGACAGTCCGGTTGTGACATGCCGGATAAGCGGTGTCCGAACTGTGGCAAGCCGTTAGTGAAAGCCGGTTTTGATATTCCATTTGAGACCTTCCTTGGATTCAAGGGAAATAAAGAGCCGGATATCGATCTTAATTTCTCCGGTGATTACCAGAGTAAATCCCATAAATATACTGAGGTTATCTTCGGCGCGGGACAGACCTTCCGTGCCGGAACCATTGCAACCCTGGCAGATAAGACGGCCTTCGGTTACGTGAAGAATTATTTTGAAGAGCATGGTGTGCATAAGAGAAATTGTGAGATAGACCGGATTGTGCAGGGCTGCGTGGGAATCCACCGGACCACCGGACAGCATCCGGGAGGTATCGTAGTATTGCCGGTGGGGGAAGAGATTTATTCCTTTACACCGATTCAGCATCCTGCCAACGATATGACAACCGATATTATTACGACTCATTTTGAGTACCATTCCATTGATCACAACTTATTAAAGCTTGATATTCTCGGACACGACGATCCGACCATGATCCGTATGCTTGAGGACTTAACCGGAATTGATGCACAGAAGATTCCGCTGGATGATAAGTCCGTCATGTCCTTATTTAAGAATACCAGTGCACTGAGTATTACACCGGATATGTTGACAAACTGTACACTTGGAGCACTTGGAATTCCAGAGTTTGGAACAGACTTTGCGATGCAGATGTTAATTGACGCAGACCCGCAGTCCTTTTCCCATCTGATTCGAATTGCAGGTCTGTCACACGGTACGGATGTATGGTTAGGAAATGCCCAGACATTGATTGAAGAGGGAAAAGCAACCATTTCTACGGCAATCTGTACCCGTGATGATATCATGATTTATCTTATCAGTATGGGACTTGACAGTGAGGAATCCTTTACCATTATGGAGTCTGTCCGTAAGGGAAAGGGCTTAAAACCGGAGTGGGAGGAAGAAATGACTGCCCACGGCGTACCGGACTGGTATATCTGGTCCTGTAAGAAGATTAAGTATATGTTCCCTGTAACAACGCCTGCTTACGGATTGAAAATCTGTACATTGCCCGGGCAGCAACAGATGTATAATAAGGGGTTTTGGTCGTAAAATCTTTAAAATAGACATAAGTGGAAGTTACATTAATGGCAGTGTAAGTTGCCCTTTTTTAATTCCTGATAATTGCTTCCGTCTGTATTGATACAGCAGATGGCCGGATTTCTGTCTTATCATTTTTCTGAAAAAGATTTTATCGCCGGTGACATTATAGCAGTCGACACGGCAGTCCGTGACCAGCGTTTTTTCACCATTTGTCAGATCGACTTTGGCAATGCGGTAATCGTTTTCACAGTCCATAAAATAAAGATTGTTTCCGTCTTTCACCGGCATCCAGCAGTTCCCCTCATAGATGACTTTTGCGTGGTCATTGGAAGTGTCCATCTCATAGATATTATGATTGTCTGTCAGTCCGTTATAATAAATATATTGTCCATCGGTACTTGCGGTAAAGTAGGACTGTTTTTCTACCTGCTCTGTTTCCTTGCCGTCGATTTTGACTTTGTACAGCGTGGCTGCATCAGTGGTATCATAATGCAGATAGTACAGATAATTTCCAACCAGGGAAGCATACATACACGGACCATCATCTAAAATTTCAGGTTTTCCTTTTCCGTCAATGTCCAGCCGGCATAAGCTGTTGGTATTGACCGGGAGGAAGGAAAACGAATCAGCGCTTTTTCCCTTAAGTTTACAGTAATAAATGTAGTGGTCATCCACGTTGATGTAGCTGACACTCTGATCCTCTAACTTTTTGATGTTTGTGCCGTCCGGGTTCATGGAGTACAGACAGTAGTTGTCGGCAGGGTTGGCAAAGTAGACAATACCATCTTTTCACAGAAATATCCTTCGTTATACAGATTTCCCGCAGTGTTGCCGTTGACATAACCGTCATTATACCGAATGCGGTTTATGTACCGGTAGAGGAAAACACACCCGGCAGCAAGAAGGATCACCAACACAAAAAAGCAGCCATTTCAGATTTTTTCATAAGTAAATCACCTCTTTGATTTATAATCTTTATCTATAAAAAGTATAGCATTTCTCTATACCATGACGCAAGTGTTCTCTTGCAAGCAAACTGTGAATGTAATATATTATAAATAATAAATGGAAAGGCTTGGATTTTTTATGAGAGATTTATTGGAACTAAGAGATGAGATCGATCAGATCGACAGTCAGATCGTAGATCTGTATGAACGCAGAATGGCAATATCTGAGGAAGTTGCTGAATATAAAATTGCTGTGGGAAAGAAAGTATTTGACAAGCAGCGTGAGGTTTCAAAGTTGGAAACATTGAGCAGAAAAGGAACTACGCCATTTTTAAAACATGGTATCCGTGAACTGTTCGAGCAGATCATGTCCATGAGCCGGAAGCGTCAGTATCAGCTTCTGACAGAACATGGCCAGACGGAAAAACCCGATTTTAAAGAAGTAGATCATCTGAATTACAAAAATGCTAAAATCGTATTTCAGGGAACGGAAGGGCGCGTATTCCCAGCTTGCGCTGAATGAGTATTTCGGGGAGAATGCGGACAGTTATCATGTGGATACGTGGCGGGATGCGATGGAAGCCATCCAAAACGGAGAGGCCGATTACGCTGTATTCCCAATTGAGAATTCATCCGCCGGAATCGTTTCCGAGAACTATGATCTTATGGTGGAATACAATAATTATATCGTGGGAGAGCAGATCATCCGTATCGACCATGCTCTTTTAGGTCTGCCGGAAGCAGACATGGACGATATCACCGACATTTATTCCCACCCACAGGCGCTGATGCAGTGCTCGAAATACCTTGAGAGCCACAGAGACTGGGAAAAGCACAGTCTGAAAAATACTGCGATGTCTGCCCAGAAGATCAAAGAAGATGGAAAAAGAACAAGGCAGCGATCGCAAGCACCCTGACTGCGGATATTTACGGTTTGAAAGTGCTGGATGAGGCAATCCAGAACAATAAAAAAATAATTATACAAAGTTTATCATTGTGGCAAACAAGAAGATTTTTGAATCGAGAGCCAATAAGATCAGTATCTCTTTTGAAGTTCCGCATGAGAGCGGTTCGCTGTACCATAAGCTGTCCCATTTTATCTACAACGGAATCAACATGAACAAGATTGAGTCCAGACCGGTGCAGGGAAAAGCGTGGGAGTACCGTTTCTTTGTTGACATTGAGGGAAATCTCAATGATGCAGCCGTACAGAATGCGTTGCGGGGGCTGACAGAAGAGACAATCCGTTTGAAAATACTTGGCAATTATGTGAGTGCAGAAGGGAATGAATAAACTGATGAAAAGTCCAAAGAATTTGATCTTATATAAAGATTTTGAAAATGGTAACTTATTTTACAACATGACCTGGATCATGGAGAATTACGAAAATGAATATTATAATAAAGAGGATGTGGAGTCTCTATTGTATGAGAGTTTGAACCAGTTAATGGAACTGGCAGTGAGTCATGGCTTTGTGGGGAATCTGTGGCACAGTTTTCTGGCATTTCTTCTTGTAAATAATGAGAATGCTTACAGCAAAACTTGTGAGATCCGCGGAAGTGGAGGGCTCTGTCAATCAGATCGTATTGCATGACTTTGAGATCATCAAATCGCTGTTTGATTTTGATTTTGGAAAACTTGCCTCTTATTTTGAGATGGACTGTATGGATGTCATCACCTGATTATCAGAGCATGACAGGGAGCGGAAAGATTTTTAATAAGAGGATCAAGGAGCGCATCAATGAGTTGAAGTTAAAGCTGGAAGCTTCCACAGATGTGTCCGGATTTAAAGATGCAGTGACGGCATTTTATAAAGATTTTGGCGTTGGTAAACTCCGGACTTCACAAGGCATTCCGCATTCAGCACAGGGAAAAGGAAGAGGTGGAGATCGTGCCGATCACAAATATTGCCCATGTGAAATTAGACGATCTGGTCGGCTATGAGCTTGCAAAACAGAAACTCATCGACAATACGGAAGCACTTTCACTGGTATATCGTTTTGGTGTATCTATTTACTTTGGAGCACCGACCAAGAAAGAATTCCAGCAGATTGTAGTAGAACTGGCAGAAAAGCAGGGAGTACATCTTCCGGCAGAAGAGCTTTTAGCAGAAGCCAACAAATGGGAGTTAAGTCATGGTGGACTTTCCGGAAGAACCGCACAGCAGTTTATCAATTATATGTTAGGACAGGAAGTGTAACAGAAGATTTACACAGGAGGAGGAGCACGGATGAAGACTTTTGCAGCAATTTATATCGGGTCTTATGAAATCAGCATGAAAGTGTTTGAGCTTTCCATTAAGAGAGGAATCCGGGAAATTGACCATGTCCGCCATAGAATAGAATTGGGAAGGGATGTTTATTCCCAGGGATATGTTGGATATGAGACAGCGGATGAATTGTGTCAGGTGCTGAAAGAATTCGTGGGGATTATGGAGATGTACCGGACGGATGAGTATGAAGCATATTCAGGTCTTGTCATCCGGGATGCACAGAACGAAGCATTTATTTTAGACCAGATACGGATTCGAACCGGACTTAATGTGAAAGTGCTGAGCAATTCGGAACATCGTTTTATCAGCTATAAGACGGTGGCATCCCAGAAGAATTTTGAGGATATGACCAGTCAGAATGCAGCAGTAGTTGATGTAGGTGGTGGCAGTATGCAGATAACACTTTTTGTAAAAGGAAAGGTAGTTACCACACAGCATCTTCTGATTGGAATTATGCGTGTGCAGGAGAAACTCTTTGACCTTGGCATGCAAAGCGGTAATTATGAGCAGCAGATTCAGGAAGTTGTAGATAAGGAGTTAGAGGTCTTTAAAGCTCTTTATCTGCCAAAGGATGGCATCCGTTATGTTATTTTTATGGGAGATTATATCTCTGCATTTATGCCGAAAATCAGTAAAGAAAATGGCAAATGTATGGTAGATGCGGACAAGTTCTATCGTTATACGGAGAAGCTGAGAGCAAAGAATACAGGACAGATTGCAAGAGAATTAGGAATTACCAACGAGAGTGATACATTGCTGATTCCGGCACTGGTTATCTATCGTCAGTTAGTTGCCACATTAAATGCCCAGAATGTAGTAGTTCCGGGTGTGAATGTAAATGATGGTATAGCATATGATTATGCGCAGCGGCATAATATGGTGAAAGCAACACATGATTTCGAAGAAGATGTAATATCTGCGGCGGAATGTATGTCCAAAAGATATTTCGGCTATCAGCCACATCTTGAAGCATTAGAGCAGATGGCAGTCCAGATATTTGATGCCATGAAGAAGATTCATGGATTGGGAAACAGAGAGCGGCTGATGCTAAGGACAGCAGCCATTCTCCATGACTGTGGTAAATTTGTCAGTCTGGTTAATGGACCGCAGTGCTCCTATGACATTATTATTTCTTCAGAAATTATTGGATTGACTCATCTGGAGCGTGAAATTGTGGCGTCTACGGTACTTTATAATACACTACCGATAGACAGCTATGACAGACTGGCAGATAAGATGGATCATGACAGTTATCTTACCGTAGCCAAGCTTGCAGCTATCCTTAAGGTGGCAAATGCCATGGATAGAAGCCACAAGCAGAAATTTAAGAATGTAAAGACATCTGTTTCCGGAAGAAATCTGATTATTACCATAGAGACGGAAGATGATGTGACCTTGGAAAAGGGACTGTTTGAGTCCAAGGCGTCCTTCTTTGAAGAAGTATTCAGTATGAAACCGGTGATTAAAGTGAAAAAGGTCTATAGTTAGGAGAGTATGCGAATGGAAAAATTAAAAGAATATACGAATCCGGAATATTATGAAAACCGTGAGTTGAGCTGGATTAAATTTAATGGCAGAGTATTGAATGAAGCAAGAGACAAATCCATTCCGCTGCTGGAACGGTTAAAATTTGTCAGCATTACTTCTTCAAATCTGGACGAATTTTTCATGGTACGTGTGGCTTCTTTAAAGGATATGGTACATGCGGGCTATAAGAAAACAGATATTGCCGGTATGACAGCGTCTGAACAGTTAGTAGCCATTAATCATGATACCAGGGAATTGGTAGAACTGCAGTATTCTACTTATAACCGTTCCCTGATTCCGCTATTGAATGCAAGAGGAATCTATATTGTAGATGCCTATGAAGATTTGGAGGATTTTCAGGCAGAATATGTAGACCGTTATTTTGAAGAAAATATATATCCGGTACTGACACCGATGGCAGTGGATGCATCCAGACCATTTCCGTTGATTCGCAATAAGACATTAAACATTGTAGCTTTACTGGAAGAAAATCCGAAGAAGGATGACCTCCTTGGCAAAGCAGAAGAGAAGAAGCTAAAGGCAGAGGGTAAGAAGGGCGGAACCATTTATGAATATGCAACCGTTCAGGTGCCATCTGTATTACCAAGGCTGATTCCGATTCCATCCGTAAAAGAAGGCGAGAAATCCTTTATCCTGTTGGAACAGATTATTGAGAAGAATATTTCCAAATTGTTCTTAGGCCATAAAGTGGTCTGTGCTTATCCGTATCGTATTATGCGTAATGCGGACCTTTCCTTTGATGAGGACGAAGCAGAGGATTTACTGAAAGAAATTGAAAAATCCTTAAAGAAACGGCAGTGGGGCGAAGTTATCCGGCTGGAAGTGGAATATGGCATTGATAAGCGTCTGCTGGCATTTTTAAAGGATGAACTTCGGGTAGAGTCAGAGGATGATATCTTTAAAATCAATGGACCGATTGATTTGACGTACCTGATGAAGATGTATGGACTGGAAGGCTGTGATGATTTACGTTACAAACCATATACTCCACAGCCGGTGCCGCAGATCCAGCAGGGAGAGAGTATCTTTGATGCGATTAAAAAAGGTGATATTTTACTGCATCATCCATACCAGACCTTTGATCCGGTAGTCGAATTTATCCGTCAGGCAGCCAAAGATCCGGATGTACTGGCAATCAAACAGACACTTTACCGTGTCAGCGGCAATTCGCCGATTATTGCATCACTGGCACAGGCAGCAGAAAATGGCAAACAGGTATCTGTTCTGGTAGAATTAAAAGCCCGTTTCGATGAGGAAAATAACATTGTCTGGGCAAAAAAATTAGAGAAAGCAGGCTGCCATGTCATCTATGGTCTGGTGGGCTTAAAGACCCACAGCAAGATTGCACTGGTCGTAAGAAGAGAAGAAGAAGGCATCTGCCGTTATGTACATCTTGGAACCGGAAACTATAACGATTCCACTGCAAAGCTGTACACAGACTGTGGTATCTTTACCTGTTCGGAAGCAATCGGAGAAGATGCAACAGCAGTATTTAATATGTTATCCGGTTATTCTGAACCTCTGTCCTGGAATCGGCTGGTGGTAGCACCAATCTGGCTGCGGAAGCGTTTCTTGAAATTAATTGAGCGTGAAACAAAATACGCCAGGGCGGGAAAGACAGCCAAAATTGTTGCCAAGATGAATTCTCTTTGTGACCGTGATATTATTGCAGCTTTGTATGAAGCATCAGCAGCGGGAGTGCAGATTGATCTGGTTGTACGTGGAATCTGCTGTCTGAAGGTAGGCATTCCAAAGATCAGTGAAAATATCAGAGTGCGTTCCATTGTAGGAAATTTCTTGGAGCACAGCAGAATTTTCTATTTCTATAATGATGGACAGGAAGAAATTTACATGGGAAGTGCTGACTGGATGCCGCGTAACTTAGACCGCCGTGTAGAGATTATTTTCCCTGTAGAAAATGAAGAGTTAAAGCATAAAAGCAGTTATTGTGTGAGGGAGGATGGCTATGAATAATAAAATTTTATTTGCGGATCTGGATCGTACATTATTGTGTGATGATAAGTCGATTTCTGAAAAAGAACCGGGCTGCAATACAGAAAATGTTAGAGCGTGGACACTATTTTGTTCTGGCAACCGGACGACCGGTAGAGTCAGGGAGAATTGTTGTGAAAGATCTTGGGCTGACCAGTCCGGGATGTTATATGATCGCCTTTAACGGGGCAGTGATCTATGACTGTGCGGCAGACCGTGTGCTTTATAAAAGTGCACTTCCAATCGAGGTTGCGCAGGAGATTTTTGACCGGGCGTATAAAGCCGGCATCTATGTACAGACCTACAATACCGTAGACATTGTGACAAAACGACACACAAAAGAATTGGATTATTATGTTGAGCGTTCTCATATGACCTACAAACTCACAAGAAGAATTTCGGATTGTCTGGATTCGGAACCTCAGAAAGTCATTCTGATCCATCTGGAGGATGATGAAAAATTAAAACGTTTCCAGAAAGCAAATGCTGTCTGGGCGAAAAAGGAAAATGCAACTCCTTTTTCTCCTGCAAAGAGTATCTGGAGTATTGTCCAGTCAACACGGACAAAGGAACCGGCGCACAGTATCTGGTGAAATTGTTAAATATTCCACATACCAGCACGGTTGCGATTGGAGATGAGCAGAACGACATTCCGATGATCCAATCCGCGCATATTGGCATCGCCATGAAGAATGGGATTGATGATATCAAGAAAAGACCGCTGATTATGTTACGGAAAATGATAACAACCATGATGCGATCGCGGAAGTGATCGAGAAGTTTATTTTATAAAAAAGAGAAGCTTACCGTTGATATGTAAGCTTCCTTTTTTTATCTGCCGGCTTTTATCGTTTCTAAAACAGAGTAAGGAATATACAGATGTCCCCGTCCTTTGCCAAGAGCGATATCCGGTTTGTTTGAGCCGTGTTGGCGCGGAACAGTTAGGTATCATGTCAGCAAGAGAAGCATATAAGCTGGCACAGGAAGCAGAACTTGATTTAGTAAAGATTGCTCCTGGAGCAAAGCCACCTGTATGTAAGATTATCGATTACGGTAAATACAGATATGAGCTTGCAAGAAAAGAGAAGGAAGCACGTAAGAAACAGAAAACGGTTGAATTAAAAGAAGTTCGTCTTTCTCCAAATATCGATACCAATGATTTGAATACCAAAATGAATGCCGCAAGAAAGTTCATTTCCAAAGGAAATAAAGTAAAAGTTACACTTCGTTTCCGTGGTAGAGAAATGGCACATGTACAGGCAAGCAAACATATTCTGGATGATTTTGCAGAAGCACTTGCAGATATTGCAGTAGTGGAGAAAGCACCAAAGCTGGAAGGCAGAAGCATGGGTATGGTGCTGGCAGAGAAAAGATAATGATTTTAAGGAGGAATAAATTATGCCAAAACAGAAAACAAGCAGAGCAGCAGCAAAACGTTTCAAATTAACAGGAACAGGAAAATTAAAGAGAAACAAGGCTTATAAGAGCCATATCTTAACAAAGAAGACAACTAAGAGAAAGAGAAATCTTAGAAAGCCTGCTATGACTGATGCAACCAATGTTAAGAATATGAAGAAGATTTTACCATATTTATAAGAATTGGTTAAGGAGGAATAGAACATGGCAAGAATTAAAGGGAAATATCCTCCACCGTGATATGGTAAGAATAATTGGAAGAAATAAATTCAATCCCACTTTTGTACATAGCTGTTAGCAGAGTTTTGCGTTGTGTTTGTCGTTGCTCCATGCATGAAGAGTGCAAGCATGGTATAGAGACGGCCGGTCATTTCCACAGCGTGTTCAAACTCATTTCCTCTGGCGTCATAAATATGGAGTATCTGCTGTGAATAGATTCACCCAGTGGTGTGTGTTCAATAACAGGTCTTTCTGTCGAAAAAAATCCGTTGCCTTTAAGATCATGGAAGCGTCACTGCCCGTAAAAACCCACCCATGCATACTCCCACGGATCGGTTTCATCCGCAAAATACAATACTTCCGTGTTCGGATAGACGAGAAAAGAATCTCCTGCCTGCAGCGTGAAAGTTGTATTTTTGATCTTATAATATCCCTTTCCGGAAATGATATAATGGATCAGATAATGGTCACGGATTCCGGGTCCCCCACTGATAGAGCGGATCGCATTTTGGAATCCTACATTGTAGACTGACAGTGACACAAGTTCTTTTTCGGTCACTTTGTAGAATTTTTATAATTTTGATTCATAAAAAAATTTACCTCCCTGCAGTAAGATGAAAATTATGACAATCGTAAATATTTATTCATAAAATAAAAAAGATATTTTCTGTACCATAAGATGTTGTATTTATATGTATTATATAAAGCATGAAATGAACATGCAACATTTTTACATATAATTTACACATTTTAGTCTATACAATTTCTGCCGGGTGCGTTAATATGTATCCATAGGAAAGGTTAATGAAGCTTCGCAAAACACGGAGAAAAAAAAAACTAAAGGAGGATTAAATTATTTTGGCAAAACAAGGAGGATTTTATGGCAATTTTAGCAGGAGGCGCCGGATATATCGGAAGCCACACATGTGTAGAATTACAGAACGCAGGATATGACGTAGTCGTATTAGATAACTTAAGCAACTCATCTGAGAAATCTTTAGACAGAGTAAAAGCAATCACGGGAAAAGACGTAAATTTTTATAAAGGAGATATTTTAGACAGAGATATCTTAAATAAGATTTTCGAAAACGAGCAGATTGACAGCTGCATCAACTTCGCCGGTCTGAAAGCAGTCGGCGAGTCTGTTGCAAAAACCTTGGGAATATTATAATAACAATATTGCAGGTACATTGACATTAGTTGACGTGATGCGCCAGCACAACTGCAAAAACATTATCTTTTCTTCCTCTGCGACGGTATATGGTGATCCGGCACAGATTCCAATCACAGAGGAATGCCCTAAAGGACAGTGTACCAATCCATATGGCTGGACGAAATCCATGTTAGAGCAGATCCGCGAGGCGATAGCCGTCGACCGCGATGACCGTGATCCTGTCGTCCGCAACTTCGAACAGGCAGCCCGTAATGGATGGGGCGCGCCTGATTTTCGCTGACCGCGAAGATCGTCCTCTGCGGCAGCACGACGCCCTTCTCGCTCTCGACGTCCGGCAGCTCCGGATAGTCCTCGGCGCTCATCGCCGTGATGGAGAACGACGAGATGCCGCCCCGGATGGAGACCTTGAAGTTCTCGTCTACGCTGACCTCGACGGTATCGTCCGGCAG
>VOFC01006170.1_pt1 | contig 39579 bp, 53 predicted proteins | sample 5384161 | NCBI WGS metagenome assembly VOFC01 (sample SAMN12384722, study PRJNA508395) | human gut metagenome | isolation source: healthy gut B | host: Homo sapiens
AAAAACGCGCGTTGAGTTGGAAAAGCAGATCGCGCAGTTGCCCTGTGATATCCTGATTGTTGCTATGCACAATTATTCCCCAGAGTTTTTAGGCAGCTTTACCCGCGTGTTCCGCATGAAAGACGGAGAACTCACAAAATAAACGGATCGCATTGCGATTTGACTGAACAAAAGGAGAAACAATCATGCACTTTACCTACAGAACCAAGGGCACCTGCTCACAGGAGATTTTATTTGACGTGGACGGCAAGACCGTAAAAAACATCGAGTTTATTGGCGGCTGCAACGGCAACCTGCAGGGTATTTCCAAGCTTGTTGAGGGCATGGATATTGATACCGTGATCGAACGCCTTGACGGCATTCATTGCGGCATGAAGGAAACCTCCTGTCCCGACCAGCTTGCGAACGCGCTGAAAAAGGCTAAAGAAAAGCTGGAAAAGGAAGCCTGAGAGAAGCCTAGCCTGCATCCAGAAAAGCCTCCCCTTGTCATGCCCTGCATGATAAGGGGAGGCGGCATTTCGGAGAAAATGACGGAGGGGATCTGGTGTAAATTTCAGAGTGCTCTGAAATTTGCAGCGTACGAATCCCCTCAGTCCGCTTCGCTGACAGCTCCCCTTGAGCCCAAGGGGAGCCTTTGCTGGAGTTTATGTCAGCCGAGAGCGCCGACGTATGTGTAATTCTGGCTCGGTTCCGGTGTGGGGATGTCTGTCTGCACAATGGTCATGTTCTCCGCGATTTTTCCGTGAGTTCCCAATCGCCATTCAGAAATACCACACAAAGCTTTTTCGGGGTCATAGAGCAGGAGATAGTGATATGTAACATCGGCGTTGGTTTTGTGCGAGGCCTCGATCCAACTTGCATACAGCCCGTTGAGCATTCCCTCCTTCGTGATTTGCGGATCGTTTCCGAGAACCAGCAGATCGCAGCCTGCAATCTCATTTGCGGACAGGCACGTAGCCGAAAAAGATGTGCCGGTGCTTTTGCTCCATGTATCATAGATGCAGTCGTCCATCTGCTGCTTCTGGCTGTCGGAGATTCCCTCCAGCTGCTCCGGGTTCCGGTAGGAGACAGAGCCATAAAGCGTCGAGGTATTGTCCGAAGGCGGCAGGACTGGCAGCCAATCAAACTTCATACCGCAGTAGGTGCCTGTTGCCCGGCCTTCCGTGTCAACGCGGATGATTGCGTCGTGGGAAAAATCGTATGAATACGGATTCGGCGTACCATCTGTACGGATGACCACGCCCTCAGCGTGATAGGTGCTTTCCTCGTTGGAAACGGACGCGTAGTGCCAGATCGCTGCCGCGCCGCACAATACCGCGATCGCCGCCGCAGCTGCTGCCACAATGCGTACTATACGCCTGCGGCTGCGCTTTTTTGCGTCCTGATGCACGAGCTGCAAAGCGCCGCTTAAAATATTGGCCTGCCGCTCGTCCGAAATCGCTTCGACCGGAAGCTCCGGCAGATCAGCAGATGCAGGATCGTATCGATGTTATTCATATGCAAACCCTCCCCGGCATAACTCGTTTCTGATGGCTTCCCGGCTGCGTACCAGCCGCATGCGCACCGCCGCAGGTGTCAGCCCAAGCGCGTTGGCAATTTCCGGCGCGGTCTGGCACAGGTCGTAAAACCGCCGGATGATCTCACGGTCTGATTCCGACAGCAGCGCGACTGCTTCGCGCAGCTGCCGTGCCTGCTCCTTTTTGACGGTTTCCTCCAACAGAAAATCGTCCGTTCCGGCCAGTTCCTCATCCAGCGGCATGTCCATGCGTGTCCTTCGCAGCCGATCGATGGTCTTGTTCCGTGCTACGCTCCCAAGCCACGCGCGAATGCTCCCGGCCTTTACGGCCCGGCAGGACTGCCAGAGCGCGAAAAAGACGCTCGAAGCCAGTTCATCCTCATCTTCTGGCGAGAGAAGCCCGCGGCTCCGATTATGAATGACGGTCACGACGTAGGCGCTGAACCGCGTGATCACCGCTGTAAGCGCCTGCTCGTCTCCGTGCCGCAGGCGGGAAAGCAGCTGTTGTTCGTCCATACAGGTTCCTCCATGTTTCATATTGTCAGCCGACGCCTATATAGTCGCAGAACAGGTCAGAAGTGTAACAGCCTCCCGGCGCGCCGGGAGGCTGACAATGCGGCAGGAAGCTGCTGCCGCTCATTTTTTTGTGAGGGATTTTCAAATTTGTGCGTAGGGGCGGACGACTCTGTCCGCCCGGCGGGATGCAGCTGTTCTGTAGAAATTTTCGGCGAATTCAGATGCCCCAATGTATTTGGTCGTAGGGGCCGATGCCCACATTGGCCCGGCAGAATGTACCGGGTTTTACGGAAATCTTCGGCGAATTCGCAACTTCCCAATGGGCCGATGTGGGCATCGGCCCCTACTATTGCGTGGGGATGTGCATACGAATTCGTCAACATTTTTTGTTAGATTGATGCATTCTACAGGCGGATAGAAGCGTCCACTCCTACGAAGCCGTGCGTATCAGCCCTTTTCGCCGTTGTTTGCCAGATAGATGGCGAGCCAATTCAGAAGCTTGGGGTCTGTCGGATGATAGATCAGGAAGCCGTCGTGGTGCGGTCTGCTGACGACGATCTGCCTGCCGGAAAGGCTAAGACTGCAGCACTCGTCTTCGGATGGCCCCCAGACCAGCATAAGCGAGACGCTTCGCCCGTCAAAGGCTCTGCCCGCGCTGACCGCCTCGATGGGCCACGGCAGGAGATTGCGGAAATCCTCTTGATAGCGGGTCGAGTTCAGAAGCATAAGAACGCCTTCAAACGCCGTGTCCTCCGGCAAAACGTTCTGCAGCGCATAGCTTTCCGTGTACGCTCTGCCATCCCGAACCCCGAGGAATGTCGCGGCTCCGGCGAGGCTGGTGATCGCATTCTGATCAGAAGCCGTTATCTCCTCGAACGTGTGCGGCGTCAGCCGCCATGCGAGAAGACAGAGCATCAGGATCGCAAGCAGCAGCAAGATACACTTTTTCGTTCCCGGACGCATAGGCAAACCCTCCATTCTTGTTCTGCCTGTAGTTTACCAGACTGCTTCCAGCTTTGCAAGACGGCGAAGCATGAAGAATTCTGAAGATTTCTCTGATCCAGATACTGTGCTTGAATGCAAAAACGACACAATATGTTGTAATTTGTGCAGAAAAAGGTTAATATTTGCTTAAAACATGAGAAAAACGTTGAAAAGGGGAGAAAAATATGCTACTCTCTTGGTATACATAATCTACTCCATAGTATGAGGAGGAATTGGAATGAGAAAGAGATGGATCAGCCTGTTGCTGGTGTTTGCGCTGGTGCTGGCTGTTTGGAGTGTCTGCGCCGTCGCGGCGGACGCGCAGAAAGCAGACGAGGCTGCCGATGAAACAACGGCTGCCGAGCCTGCCGCAGAAGAACCTGTCGCAGAGGAAACTCCTGCGGAGACTGCATCCGCTCCCGACGAAGAAGCGGATGCAGCCTCCGAGGACACAGAAGCACCCGCAGAAGACAGCGAACAGAACCATATTCACGCTGTAAACCGCGAAGACAGCTGTGAAGAGCCATCCTTTGTAGCGCTGCCGTGACCGGCGGCACGCTGGAATCCGGCTGCTATTATCTGACGGACGATCTTGCGCTGGAAGAGCCGCTCTGCGTGCCTAAGAACGGCGCGCAGGTCACGCTTTGCCTGAACGGGCACACGCTCCGTTTGGCAGATGGCGTTGAGGGCTGTATCCTCTTCGTCGCCGTGAGCGACGAGGACGCAGAACCGTCCGTCCTTACCGTCACTGACTGCAACGGTGCGGACAGTTCCAGCAATTATTATGTTGACGAAACCGGTGCGCTCGTCTTTGACAATGGCAGCTACGCCTGGCAGGAGGCCTATATCGCGGCAAACGAGAAAAACGCGCTTGCCGGCGGCCGGATCACCGGCGCGACGGCCGGAGCCATCAGCGTGGGCGACTATAACCAGCTGTATCTGTCCGGCGTCAATATCATCGACAACGAGGGCCGGTACGGCGCGGGCGTTGTCGTTGCGGAGCATGCTTCCGCTGTACTGGACAGCTGCATCATTGCAGGCAACCGCCTGACGGGCGAAATGAAAGCCTCTGAAAAAGCAGATTCTCGGCGGCGGCGTGTATTGTGCCGGTACGCTTGAACTGAGCGGCACAACCAGCATCACCGGCAACCGCGCGCAGGACGCGCAGAATAACCTTTGGCTGGACGAGACTGCCGCACTCAAGATCGGTGGTCTTGGCCTTGATAAACAGGCGCAGATCGGCATCAGCGGAACAGCAGGAAAGTCTATCCTGACCGGCTATGCAGACGATTTTTCGGGAAATTTCACAAGCGATGACCGGACGATGACCGTCAGCACTGTCCGTGAAAACGGCTTCACCGACCTGACACTGCAGGAGGCGGTCTATACGCTGACACTGGACCTCGGCGAAGACGACGAGCCTGTCGCGCTTGAGGCAGAGCAGGGGAAGAGCCTACACGAGATGAACGTGCAGGCTCCGGAGCGGCAGGATGCCGCATTCGACGGTTGGTACACCGAAGAAGGTGAGCAGATTGACGTGCAAGCGCCGTTGCACCTGACCGGCGATACGACGATTTACGCACACTGGACACAAGCTGATCTGCAAAGCGAGGATACGATCCTGACCTATGACCCTGATGCACCCATTACAAAGCAGGAGGCGGCCAAAACGCTTTACCAGATGGCTCGACAACTTGGTTTGGACACAGAAGAAGGGCAGGACGTCGATCTGGGGCAGTTTGAAGACGCGGACGAGATCAGCGAGGATGCAGCGGATGCTGTTCGCTGGGCTTATGCAGTCGATCTTCTCACAGAAAAAAACGGCAGCCTCCATATTACCGATGAACTGAACCAGAAAGAACTTACCCGCATGCTGGAGGACTTCCTTGATCTTTTGTCATAATCTCAGCGCGCCTTTTTCCGCATCAGGAGCATACAGAGCAGCATCAGAAGCGGGAAGATAATGGCGGCGAGAATGCCTGCGCGGAGCGATCCGCCGCAGGCGCCCGAGACGAGGCCCGCGAGCGTCGGGCCTCCTGCGCAGCCGAGATCACCCGCCAGCGCCAGCAGCGCGAACATCTGTGTCCCGCCGCCCCGGATGGAAGCGGATGCACGGCTGAACGTTCCGGGCCAGAAAATGCCGACCGCGAAGCCGCACACAGCGCAGCCGAGTAGGCTCAGAACGGAAGACGGAACGAAAACAATGCAGAGATATGCGCCAATGCACAGCGCGGTGCAGGCAGCCATGTAGCGATTCAGGTTCAGCTTTTCACCGTATTTTCCGAAGATCAAACGGGAAACGCCCATCATGGCTGCAAAGGCCATCGGTCCGGCCAGATCGCCCACGGTCTTCGACACGCCGAGCCCTTGCTCAGCAAAAGCGGACGACCACTGGCTTACCGCTTGCTCCGACGCGCCTGCGCAGAGCATCATCAGCATGAAAAGCCAGAACACACGACTTTTGACGAGTGCGTGCAGTGAAAGCGCCTGATCTCCCTCAGCATGGATTGGATAGAGCGGTGCGCCTGCGAAGAAAAATTGCGTTTGCGACCGGAACAAGCGCCCACAGCAGTGCAAGAAGCTTCCAGTGTCCAATCCCGAAGAGCGCGAAAAAAGCCGTTGACAGCAGTACGACGCCCATATGTCCCCAGCAGTAGAATGAATGGAGCAGGCTCATGTGCTGCTCCTTATTCTGCGTGGGGCAGGACTCCATCACCGGACTGACGATGACCTCAAGCAGTCCGCCTCCTATGGCATACACGGTAACGGCAATCAAAAGCCCTGTAAATGCGTCCGGCAGCACATCCGGAAGGATGGTAAGCAGCACAAGCCCGGCAGCAGAAGCGATATGCGACAGCAAAATGGCTGCCCGGTAGCCGATGCGGTCCAAAAACCATGCGGAGAGCAGATCAACAGCCAACTGGATGCAGAAATTGATCGTAATAAGCAGCGTGATTTTTTGCAAGCGGGATTTGATATGTCCGCTCGAACATAACGAACAGCAGGGGAACGAAGTTGTTGACGATTGCCTGCACAATATAGCCGATATAGCAGGCCAAAATCGTCCGACGGCAGGAGTTTTCCATGGGAATACCTCGAATTCTGTACATTATCGCCTTTATATCATATCCGTGAAGACTTTGCAAGTGCCCAGAGGCCTGAAAAAAAATTTTTCGATTTACTGCAAAAAATACTTGACAGACACGCGTTACAGGCGTATACTTCGTGGCATGAAAAAACCGTTGATGCAGACGAGTAAGCAGACAGGATTTCTCTCAGAGAGTTGCCGGTTGGTGTGAAGGCAGCAGAAAGACGTTTGCCGAATGGACTGCGGAGGGCAGGCTGAACGTGTAAGCAAGTAGGCGCTGACGGAGTCCCACCGTTACAGGGGAGGATGCGTGCAGGCGCGTCATGAGCGGACAAGAAATTGTCAATTTGGGTGGCACCGCAGAAGTTTTCAGACTTTTGTCCCAAGAGATCAAACCGACAGCCGGTTTTCTCTGTGGATGAAGGTCTTTTTTGTTACCTTTTTTCGTAGAGAAACCAAAATGCGAAAGGAGAAACAACCATGAAAACCGAAAACATTCCTTACAAGATCTATCTGTCTGAGTCTGAGATGCCCCAGAATTGGTATAATGTTCGCGCAGACATGAAAAATAAACCCGCGCCTCTCGTGAACCCCGGCACCGGCAAGCCCATGGGCTTTGACGATCTGCGCCCTGTCTTCTGCGACGAATTGATCGAGCAGGAATTGGACAATGACACGCCGTATATTCCCATTCCGCAGGAAATTCGTGACTTTTACAAGATGTACCGCCCGTCGCCGCTGGTGCGCGCATACTGTCTGGAAGAAAAACTCGGCACCCCGGCGAAAATCTATTACAAATTTGAGGGCAACAATACCTCCGGCAGTCACAAACTGAACTCCGCTATCGCGCAGGCGTACTATGCCAAGAAGCAGGGCCTCAAGGGCGTTACGACCGAGACGGGCGCCGGGCAGTGGGGCACAGCCCTTTCCATGGCCTGCGCGTATCTGGGGCATGACCTGAAGGTCTTCATGGTCAAGTGCTCGTATGAGCAGAAGCCCTTCCGCCGCGAGGTCATGCGCACCTATGGCGCAAGCGTCACGCCCAGCCCGTCGAACACCACGAACGTCGGCCGCGCCATTCTCGCAAAGGACCCCAACACGACCGGCTCCCTCGGCTGCGCCATCAGTGAAGCTGTCGAGGTGGCTACGACCACCCCCGGCTACCGCTATGTGCTCGGCAGCGTCCTGAATCAGGTCCTGCTCCATCAGTCGGTCATTGGTCTGGAAACGAAAATCGCGCTTGATAAATACGGTATTACGCCCGACATTATCATCGGCTGCGCCGGCGGCGGCTCGAACCTCGGCGGCCTGATTTCGCCATTTATGGGGAAAAGCTGCGCGGCGAAGAAGGATTACCGCTTCATCGCCGTCGAACCCGCCTCCTGCCCTAGCTTCACACGCGGCGTGTTCGCCTATGACTTCTGCGATACTGGCATGATCTGCCCGCTGGCAAAAATGTACACGCTCGGCAGCGGCTTCATCCCGTCGGCCAATCACGCAGGCGGCCTGCGCTACCACGGCATGAGTCCTATTCTGTCCCAACTGTACCACGACGGTCTGATGGAGGCCCGCAGCGTCGAGCAGACGAGTGTATTCGAGGCGGCGGAGTACTTTGCCCGCACCGAGGTCATTCTCCCTGCGCCGGAATCCAGCCACGCCATCCGCGCTGCCATCGATGAAGCGCTTAAGTGCAAGGGAACAGGGGAGGAGAAGACCATTGTCTTCGGCCTGACCGGCACCGGCTACTTCGATCTTGTTGCGTATCAGAAGTTCAACGACCATGAGATGACCGACATTATTCCGACTGATGAGCAGCTTGCCGCAAGCATCGCAAAGCTGCCGAAGGTGGCAGAATAAAATTTCTGCGTGTTGACATTTGTGCGCGAGATGTGTATAATAACGCCGTCAATCAAATACAGGACATCCGTTGATCGTCCTCAGAACGCGCATGCGGACTGAGAACAGAAGGAATCTCTGGAGAACTCATTGAATTGAGTGCCGAAGGTGCAAGGCGCAAGCCGAATCTCTCAGGCAAAAGGACAGAGCCGCAGCTACAGCTTTTGTAATACGGCACTACAATGAGCAGACCGGAGACGGCCTGCTCATTTTTATTGTTGTATAAGGAGATACATCGTCATGGCAAACGTACTCGAAACCAGTATGAACTATCTGCAGACGCAGGATCCCGAGGTCGCGGCCTGCATTGAAAACGAATTTCAGCGCCAGAAGCAGAACATTGAGTTGATCGCGTCGGAGAACATCGCCTCTCCCGCCGTCATTGCAGCCATGGGTTCTGTTCTGACGAATAAATACGCCGAGGGTTACCCCGGTAAGCGATATTACGGCGGCTGTGATTATGTAGATGTACTGGAAACGATTGCGATTGAACGCGCGAAAAAGCTGTTCGGCGCGGCCTATGCCAATGTGCAGCCACACTCCGGCGCGCAGGCAAATTTGGAGGTCTACGCCGCGCTTCTGCAGCCGGGCGATACGCTCATGGGCATGGATCTTGCCAGCGGCGGCCATCTGACGCACGGTGCCCGCGTCAATCTCTCCGGCAAATACTATAACAGCATCAGCTACGGTGTGAACCCGGAGACGGGCTGCATCGACTACGATCAGGTCGAGGACATGGTCCGCCGGTACCGCCCTAAGCTGCTCGTTGCCGGTGCGTCCGCATATCCCAGGGCCATTGATTTCAAAGCTTTTGCCGAAATTGCACACAAAAACGGCGCGCTTCTCATGGTCGATATGGCGCATATCGCGGGCCTTGTCGCAGGCGGCCAGCACATGAGCCCCGTTCCCTATGCCGATGTCGTGACGACTACTACACATAAAACGCTGCGCGGCCGCGCGGCGGCAAGCCACCTTGACGGAACGAAGTGACGAAACATTGCTCGGTCGGGCATCGCTTTTCAGAAAATTCCTTTGTTATATTTGAACTGTCCATAGAGCATAAATCCCAAACCAACAACTACTCCCGGTAGGATGATAACTGCCATAGCGGTCTCGCTCCAAAACAAAGCAATGTACCCTAAGATAAAAGATACTCCCATTATAAGCGTGCCTGTGCCAACGACTTTTCCGTACTTAGGTATATCCTCTTCTTTTACTTTTCGTCTGTTGTACGAATGTATCGTACTGATATTTCCCATGATATTTATAATGCCCAGTACAGAAATAAACAAGCCCAAAATCAATAGTGCCAAATTATCCATATTGTCCTCCTAAAAATAGAATAGTTCTTCGAATTTCTTATCTAAGGCAATGCAAAGGATAAGAGCTAACTTTGCTGTTGGGTTGAATTGCCCTGTTTCGATAGAACTGATAGTGTTTCTCGACACACCCACCATTTCTGCAAGCTGTGCTTGAGAAAGATTTGCTGCCATACGAACTTCCTTTAAGTGATTTTTCAGATGCAACTGCTCTTTCATACTCTCACCTCTAAAAGGCGACGAATAAATCCGGCAAATGCCAAGACGGAAAGAATCAAAAATAGGATGGTTAGCACCAAATCACTTTTTCGTTTCATTTTGATAAAGCGAACTAACCATTGCGTTGAAAGAATGCTGAAGTATATAACCCACGGACTATAAATCATGGTATGAGCAAGCATAGAGGATAGTAAGGACAGGAGACAACACACTAAAGCACCTACTCTGCCTGCATGACTTCCTGCTTGATATATCACTTCTATTTCTGCTAAGTCTTTGTTCTTATGCTCTTTTCGACTTGCGTTTAAGATATCGTCCTTTTTCATATGAACACCTCCGCTCCAAGTTTTCTTTGCATATCCTAATTATACCTTTGCCAAGTTCTCTTGTCAATAGGTTTTGTGAAAAAGATACAGTTCGTTCAGGAAATTCTGAACGCCCGAACTTTATTTGTCCAGGCGCTCTCAGTATCAGTCATAAATCAGCTCAAACTTCACAACTTCCTCTGCCTGTGCCTTGCAAGCGTTCATCTGCCGCACCCATTCCATCATGATATCGGCGCAGCGGCCTGGGTGATAACTCGGGTTCTTCGTGTCCGCAACATAAGTTGCCGGGTGCACATTCAGCTGCTCAAGCAACGCATCGACCTCGCCCTTGAGTGTGAAGAAGTTTTCGTGTTCGCCGTAAGTGCCGAAGATCATGCGTTTGGGCTCGTTCGGCAGTTTTTCGCCCTCAACCGGCAGGTAGATCTTGCCGATCTCATAGAGTTTGACGCCTTTGTTCTTGAAGGCAAAGTTGCGGGAAAGAATATCCAGCATACTTGGCAGAATGACCGTGCGCATGATGGATGTATCCTCACCAAGCGGGTTGACAAGCTTGACAGTCTTGCGAAGCGGGCTGTCAGCGGGGATGCGGATCGCGTCGAACGAAGACGGCGAAACGAAGGAGTAGGTGATGATCTCACTGTAGCCAAGGGCTCTTGCGGCCGCGCCTGCGGCGTTCTCCAGCTTCTGCTCGTCAGAATAGCCGCCCATGGTGGTCGCGCCGCGCATGAGTGTCGTTTCAATGTTGTTATAGCCGTAATAACGGGCAACCTCTTCAGCAATATCAGCCATCACGCGAAGATCGGGCCGCCACGACGGGACTTGAATCATGCCGTCTACAACGGGAACTTCCTCACGGTGCAGATATTCGATCATATCGGCTTCGGAGATATTTGTGCCGAGCAGTGCGTTGATACGCTCCGGCTCCAGCTTAACGGTGACAGGCTGCGGAACGTAGTTCAGAACGTCGATCATGCCGTCCATGACTTCGCCCGCGCCAAGCAGTTCGACCAGTTCGCACGCACGGTTGACCGCCGGAACGGTCAGCATCGGGTCGATGTCCTTTTCAAATTTCGCAGAAGCATCTGTGCGCATGCCGAGCGCCAGCGCTGTCTTGCGGATGGAAGAGCCGAGGAAGTTGGCAGATTCAAATACGACATCGACCGTATCGGCTACGATTTCACTGTTTTCGCCGCCCATGACGCCTGCGAGGCCGACCGGCTTCGTCTCGTCGGCAATGACGAGCATATCGGGCTGGAGCACGCGCACGCTGCCGTCAAGCGTCGTGAGCGTCTTGTCCGCGCCTGCGCGGCGGACGACGATCTTACCGCCCTTAACATAGCGGTAGTCAAACGCGTGCATCGGCTGGCCGTATTCGACCATGACATAATTCGTGATATCAACGATATTGTTGATTGGGCGGATGCCCGCCGAACGCAGACGCTGGCGCATCCACTTGGGGCTGGGCGCAATCTTGACATTGCGTACCATGCGGGCCGTATAGCGCGGGCACAGATCGTCCGCCTGCACATCAACATCAAGCAAATCGCAGAGATTTCCTTCTGCGCCGCCCTTGACGACCGGCTCATGGTGCTTCATCGGCACATTGAATGCGGCAGCCGTCTCACGGGCAAGGCCAATGAGCGAGTAGCAGTCCGGGCGGTTGTTTGTGATCTCAAATTCGACGATGGAATCATCGTTGCCGATGACGACGTTCATGTCCTCACCGACCTTGCAGCCTTCGTTGTTCAAAATCCAGATACCGTCTGCATACGCCTCGGGGCAGTCGTGCTCTGTCAGACCGAGTTCCTTATACGAGCACAGCATGCCGCAGGACTCAACGCCGCGCAGTTTGCCCTTTGTGATGTGAATGCCGCCAGGCAGGTATGAATTGTGCTGCGCGACGGGAACCAGATCGCCTTCATGGACGTTTTGCGCACCGGTCACGATCTGCACCGGCTCACCGATGCCGCAGTCTACCATGCAGACCCACATATGGTCGGAGTTTTCATGCTTTTTCATCGATAGAACCTTGCCGACGACGACGTTTTTGATCTCCGCATCCATGCGTTCGGTCGTTTCAACCTTCTGACCGGCGAGGGTCATGACGGAGTCGTATTCTTTGTCAGTAGCCGTGATGTCAACGAATTCACGGAGCCATTTTCTCGAAATATTCATGTCGTACCCTCCTTAGAACTGAGACAGGAAGCGGATGTCGTTTTCAAAGATCATGCGCATATCGCTGATCTTGAACCGGCGCATGGCCATACGCTCAAGGCCGATGCCGAAGGCAAAGCCGGAATAGATTTCCGGGTCAATGCCACAGCCCGCGAGCACCTTCGGGTGTACCATGCCGGCGCCCAGCAGTTCAATCCAGCCTTCGCCTTTGCAGGTCGAACAGCCCTTGCCACGGCAGTTGAAGCACTGCACGTCAACCTCGCAGCTGGGTTCCGTGAACGGGAAGTGATGCGGACGGAAGCGGACGACAGAGTCCTGCCCGTACATGGCCTTGATGAGCGTTTCAAGTGTGCCCTTCAGATCAGCCATTGTGATGCCCTTGTCGATGACAAGGCCTTCAATCTGGTGGAACATGGGGAGTGCGTCGCGTCAACTTCGTCCTTGCGGTACACGCGGCCCGGAGCCAAAATACGGATCGGCGGCTGGCCGATGGCTTCCATGGCGCGAATCTGCATGGGGCTGGTCTGCGTGCGCAGGAGGACTTCCTCGTCATCCGTCACGTAGAACGTGTCGCTGCGGTCGCGGGAAGGGTGGTTCTCGGCGATGTTGAGCTTGGTGAAGTTGTAGTCGGCAAGCTCGACCTCCGGGCCGTCAAGGATCTTGAAGCCCATGGAGATGAAGATATCCTTGGCCTCGTCGAGCGCCTTGTTCATCGGGTGCCGGTGGCCCAGCTGAACCGGAGTTCCGGGGATGGTCACGTCGATTGCCTCGGCCTCCAGTCTGGCCTCCATGGCCTTTTCTTTCAGCTCGGCGCGGACGGTTTCGATTTTTTCCTCAATGGCGGCGCGGACGTTGTTCGCGGCCTGACCCATGACGGGGCGCTCCTCTGCGGACAGCTTGCCCATTGTCTTCAAAACACCGGTCAATTCACCTTTTTTGCCGAGAAAGCGCACGCGCAGCGCGTCCAATTCTCCGGCGTCCTTGACGCTCTCGAGCGCGCCGAGCGCTTCCTGCCGGATCTTTTCCAGTTGTTCTTTCATAAACGAATGCTCCTTTTCGTCATAATACAAAAAAATAAGCCCTTCGCCCGAGATCGGGACGAAAGACCAGGCTTCCGCGGTACCACCCGCTGTTCGCAGAAAAAATCTGCGCTGCTTTTTGCCAGATAACGGCGGCAATGCCGGCGCGTCCTAGTAGGGAAGACCCGTTCAAACGGCTGCTCACGAGAGAAAGCCCTGTAGCCCCACCGGGAGGCGGTTTCCAGCAGTTCCGCCCTCTCTGTACCCGGCCCTTTCGGGCAGGACGCCTCGATCCACGCTTTTTCCATATATCAGCTGCATTTTAGCACACTAAACGTCGTTTGGCAACAGCTTTTTCGGAAAAACAAAGAAAATCCGGCCTGAACGCCCCTGATCGTTCATCTGCTCAACGCCTTCGTTTTCATTTCATAAATTCAGGCTCTGCCGCTCATCTTTCACAGAAAGTCAGCAGAGCCTTTTTATGCTTACTATATATACAGTGATATATCCGAACCAACAAGCTTGAAAATACACTTTGCGATTTAAGCAAATAAATACAAATACAAAAAGACATTACCGACCGTAAAAGTCAGTAATGCCTTTTTATTATTTTTATTATTTTTAAGATAATCTATCCATATGCCACTCAGACTCGTTTAAAGAGGTCTGGTAGTTCACTAATGAAATCATTCCCACTCGGCAAATTCAAGTATAGGGCTGCTTATTTACAATGGTTTTACAAGCAAAACATTCGCAAATATGTTAATGATTTGCACTGATATTTGCGGCTGCTTCATTTTTTTAGTATCAAAATAGTATCACAGAATATGAGGGAATTGCAAGGCTTTCAGCCTTGCAATTATCGACATGGGAGCGTGTGCGCTCCCATGTCGGGGACAGGACGCCCCGCGTTCTTAAGATCAATATAGGCGGGCAAGCGCCTTTGGTCTTGCCCGCCTTGGTGACCGCGCAGCGCACCCATGCGGGGCAGTCAATGGCGGCGCGCTGTGCGCGCCGTTTATCTCGACCATTGACGGCCACACATGGCGGGCGCTAGGTGATAGTGTATTTCACTGAACCCGATACCCGGTCACAATCAGGCCAACAATCACCTGCCAGAAGTTGTGTTCCTCTGCGCTGTAATACCGGCTGTCTGGAATTTCGTGAAAGGACACAATGCGGTTTTCTTCATCCAGCCATGCTTCATTCTGCATACGCTTCGATAATCTCTCTCAAAGATTCTATTTCCGCATCACTCAGGTGTTTGCCGTAATATTTATAATCATCATCGCTTTTCACGCACGATCGCATCCACATAGTCACGGGAATCATCCAGAAGATAACTGCGATTTTCAATATCAAACTGGTACGCACATACGGACTCAGAATCGCTTGTGGCTGGCGTCATGGAATCAATCGAGAATAGCGTCTCCACAACCGTTGCATCTTCGGCAGACAGCGTGTACGTTTTTTTGCTGGACGGAGATGTGTTCAGGGCAAAGATCGTCAGCGTCATTGCCGGAACAAAAATACGATGGCGCTTCCTGATGGAGCACGTCCTGCCAGTATTGCCGCCAATACGCATACGCCTCTTCATCGCTTCCGCTTTCGGGAAGCGTCGCGCGAAACGTCTCAATCGCCGCGTTTTCCTCCCGGCAAGCTTCCATCTGCGCGGCATCGTCCGGGAAGGCGTTCATAAGCGACTCATTGTTCATCAGGCGATAGCCGATCATTTCGTTCAGCGTCTCGAAGGTCACAGGTTCCCGATAAGAATAACCGCTTTCCTTCGCGCGGTTGACCAGCTCGGTTTTGACCGTCGAAATCGCCGCCCATTTTTCGTTTTGCGCCTTTTTGCCGTCCGGCCGCAACACATTCAACTCATCCAGAAGCTGTCCCAGCGCATCGACAGACATTGCCGAAAGGTCGATGCTACCATCCAAAATCGCAGTCGGTTTCTGTATGGCTTCCGCTGCGGTCAGGTACTGGCTCAGCATATCTGCATCCGACGGGAACCAGTTTTCTGCCGTTTCCGGTAACACCCACGCCCCGTCCGCGTCCTGCATAGCCAATGGGGCGCAGTGGTCGCGGATCCAGTCGCTCAGACTTCCGCTCGGGTACTCCGCAAAGCCAGTGCAAAGCTCCGCGCCACTTCGCGTTTCAAGTTCTGCCCGCAGATATGTGGTCGCGCCGCCTCCATTCCACTCCCACCCAGAACCAGTGTAGTCATAGTAAAAATCATAATGCAGATCGCAGATGACCACGGTTTTGCCGTCTTCTTCAAACGAACCGCGCACGCGAAGACTCGGCAGAACGATGTCGTTGTCGCTACGCGGATATTTTTGGGAGACCGCCGCGTCATAAAGCGTCGCTTCTCTTCCTGTGAGGCCGAACATGGAAGCCGTCGGCGTGGGCAGCTTCGTCGCCTCCGGCTGGGATTCCTGTTTCTCTTCCGGCTTCGTTTGCGCAGGTTCTGTTGCCGTTTCTTCCGCTGCAGGCGGCTCGGTTTCTTCCGTGTTCCCCGATAATGTGCTCTCTCCTGCTTTCTGCCGCGTCAGCTCCGTAATCGAGCACCCAGCGGCAGACATGACCAGCAGCAGCGCCAGAATGACACACAGAACGCTTGTGCGCTGCTTTTTCGTCAGGAACAAAATCCGCTCTTTGACCGGAGGCCCAGCCAAACTCAGCGCCGCCGTTTTGCGCGGTGCTTGCGCCAGAATCGCGCGGGCGTAGGCAAGGCGCTTGCTCTCCGGCAGCTTGGCGGCGACCGCCTCATCGCACGCAAGCTCCGCGTCGCGCTTGGAGCAAATCGCAGCAAGCCAGATGAACGGATTCCACCAGTAGACGGTCACGGCCGCTGTGCGGCAGAGCGACCACAGAAAATCCAGATGCCGCAAATGCGTCAGCTCATGACGCAGGATCAATTCCGCCTCGTCCGCTTGCAGCACGTCCTCTGTCAGATAGACCGCCGGAATCAGACCGGCAAGGCACGGCGATTTGACCGCGCCGGAAACATAGATGCACGTTCCGCCGCGCTTGCCGAGAAAACGCCGGTCACGGTGCAGCCGAATCGTAAACACCGCCCACGCGCCGAACAGCCAGAGTCCGAGCAATGCGCTGCCGCTGAACCAGACAATTTGAAGAATCTGTGCCGTCGTCAACGGCTTTGCAGCCGGTTTCGCAGTTTCTTGTACCGGGGAAACCGGTTGCTGCGCGGGCGTTTGCGGTTTCGTCACGGTTTGTGCGGGCTGCTGGATCACCGGTGTAGTCTGCGCGGGCAGCTCCGAAATTTGCGTCGGAGCAACCAACTCCTCTGCCGGAAGAACCGGCAGAGAAACCAGTGTTCCCGGCAGGCAGAGTTTCAGAAGCACGACCAGCCAGAGCGCATAGAGCATCCGCTTCGGCACGCGGTTTTTGAATATCGCCCGCACCAAAAGCACAACCGCTATCAGCGCAGAAACGGTCAAAACTTCTTTCAGCATGAGGATTCCTCCTGTTTTTCCGCTGCGTCCAAAATGGCTTTCAGTTCCTGAATCTCCTGTTCGGACAGCGCACCGCGTCCGACCAAATTCGATACCATCATTCCCACACTGCCGCCGTAGACCTTGGACAGAAACGATTCTGTTTCCTCCGGCTCGACATCCGAATACGTGATCGCCGCGCTGTATTTCTGAAATTTTCCGCTGTCGTCCATCGTGACCGCGCCCTTGGCAATGAAACGCTTGAGCATCATAAAGATCGTCGCCCGGCTCCAACCGGTATCCGCGTCCAAAGCAGCTACCAGTTCTGCCAGCGTTTGCCCCTGCTGCGCCCAAAGCGTTTTCATCAGCTTCCATTCGCCGTCAGACAGTTTGAGATGTTCCATTGCATACCGCCCCTTCCATAAATGCTAACGCATGTTATATTTTGAGAATATCACAAGTGATAACGTTTGTCAACATATTTCGTTTATCTAAAATTAGTGTTTGATGCCTGAATAGTATTGTTGCTTTATCGTTCAAAGGAGCGGCGCGAACGTTTTTGCTCTTTTTCCCGCTGTTTGGCGGCATTTAACGTTGCTTCAATCTGTTCTGCGCCGAGGATTTGTTTGAGCTGCGCATAGTCGGCAGAGTTGCGCCGGAGAGATTTGTTTTCCAGCTTGACTTCCTGCAAGCGTTCAGACAGGCGGCTGTTGGCCTTCTGAACCTGTCCATAATCCGCTTGTAGCCGTTCAAACTTTCCTTTCAGCTCGACGTAGGCAAGGTATAATGCCCGCAGCACCTTGACAATTCGTGCAAGCAGCGGTTTTGCTTTTTTCTCGCGGTAGGAGCGTCCTGTTTCCAATGCGCCTGCCTCCGGTAGAATCTGTTCCGGGTTGGCGGAAAAGTCCGCAGCCAGCCGTTCCATGTTCTTTACCGCCGGGGCAAGCTCTACTTAGACGTTGCTCTTGCTCCGCAACCTCGCTCTCTTTTTCTGCTTTGACGGTTTCTAGCGCTGCAATTTCTTTTTGTCCGCTGCTCTTTCTTGTAATCCAATACAGACAGGTGCTTTTCGTGTGTGTCTTTCTTCTCCCATTCAATTCCGTGACGCTGCATCACAAGCGAAAGTTGATCTTTTTCCGAGCGTACCCATTGATTCCACTCCGTATCGCCGCGGCTGCCGCCTTGAAATCCCTGTGCAGCCAACGCCTGTTTGAGAGATACCCGCGTTTCCAAGCCGCGCTTGCTGCCGGTTGTAAACGGAATAAAATCAATATGCAGATGCGGCGTGGCTTCGTCCATGTGCAGATGTGCGGAAAACACGCGGAGCTGCGGATTTCTCTCCCGAAAGCCAGTCATGTATTCTTCTAAGATTTCCACGGCAAGCGAACCCTCGTCGCTCCCTGTGTGCATATCGTCCTTATTGCCGACTTGCAGAATAATCTCATGGAACGTCTTTTCCTGCTTGCTGGCACGAATCTTCTCATAATAATCTTTGATTTTTCGGTCTACTCTGGTCTGCTTGGAATTGTATCGTGCAAGAGCTTCGTCAAACAGTTCGTGGTAAACAGCTTTGATATTTTCCTCACAATAGGTGATATTCAGGTGAGAACGCTCCGGGTCAGTGTTCTTTGCGTGAAACTTTCGAGTGTTGTGATTTACAGAGCCGCGTCCAACCCTTGCACTGATCGTTCGTTTCATTCATTCACTCCTTTCCGCCGCGCAAGCGGCGTGCCTTTGTTACTTTCTGCGAAAGTAACGCAAAGGCACTTTTGACAGCCAGCGGCCATCAAAAGCGCATTTGCGCCCTACGGTGGTTATTGTGGGGGCGTTGCCCCCGCTGTCTGCGGACAGCACCCCCAGCAGGGCTGCCCTTTGAAAAGGGCACCCTGCACCCCGCCTAAACTTCATCACTCGCCGTTAGGCAGAGCGGAAAGGCGCACGCCTTTCCGCTCACCCGGCAAGTGTTTCCCGTGTGCCAACTGTCAAGGGGTTCGGGTTGTATTGCCTTGCGGCAATCTCCACCCGCAAGTATGCCCCCTTGACAGTTGACTCCGCGCCCCGTGACAACCGTGACGGCTGTGACGGCTTTTCAGACAGCAGAGCCGGTATCGGGAAGATCGTCACGGCCGTCACGGTCGTCACACGCAGCCTGATCGAGCGTCAATCGGATACTTCTTCCGGCGTGGGTGCGGGTGCTTTCATAGCAGATATGATACTTGCAATTTAGCTGCCATGCCCGCACATTGAGCCGCATTGCCAGAGCGTTTGGCTTCATGTTTATCTCCAGCGCAGCGGCCAGCTCGGTTGCCGTGCCGCACCACACCGGGCGTTCCGACGTTATAAATGCCGCAACTGCTTCTAAAACAGGGTCAGGTGCTTCATGGTGAAATTCTGTTTCTGCCCGCTGCAATTCCCATATCAGCCTTTCGCTGTTCCGTGTCAGATAGAGCCGTTGATCCTGTTGGTCACGCCCGGATATGTCCAGCGTCGCAGAGCAGTCTGTCCGGCGCTCCTTTTGGAGTAGGAACGCGCCATCCGCTGCGCCGAGCAGACCATTTGTGCCGGAAATCATATCGAATCGATCATCGGCTTGCTGCTTGCGTGTATGATGCACCAGCAGCAGACAAACGCCGCTTTCGTCGGCAAAGCTTTTCAAACTGGCCATCATTTCATAATCGCTGGCATAGCTGCACTTTTCGCCGCCGTCCTCCCGGATTTTTTGCAGCGTATCGATAATGATAAGCCGTGTGTCCGGGTGTTCACGAATAAAGCCCTTGAGCTGCGTTTCCAGACCTTTGTTTAGCTGTTTTGCATAGACTGCAAAATAGAGATTTTCGGTACTGTTCTCCGAACATCCGGTAAAGCCGGTTTTGCAGGCGGCGGTGATCGTCCTCCAAAGCCAGATAGAGAACCGTTCCACGATTTACGGCATATCCCCACAGCGGAATCCCCCATACTTACATGATAGGCAAGCTGTGCCATGAGGAACGATTTTCCGACCTTTGGAGCGCCCACAAAGAGGTACGTTCCCGCATAGAGCAGACCGTCAATCACTGGCGGTCTGCCGGGAAAGACCTGTTCATAAAGGTCGTTCATAGACACGGTTGGCAGATACGCCGGGTCACTGGCCCGGCGTATCTGCTGCATATTCCTCAAATCGTCCGCTTGCGTCTTGTATTCTGCGGTGTCCTCTGCTATACTTTGATTAGTTTTTTTTGAGAGCGGCTGTCCTCCGTCTGCGCCAACAGGCGGATATAGGGCAGTCGTTTTCTCTTGTTCAAAATCCATCTATCAATCCTCCCGCATACCGTCCAGCGTAGCGGCAATCAGTCTGATCGTTTCCAGCAGCTCGCCGTCGATGGACTGTCCGGTTTCCACGCGCCGGAGTTCTTCCAGAACACTGTTCAGCTCATTGCGCAGCGCCTTATAGACCCTTGGATTGCCCTGTACGACAATTTCACGGCACAGGAGCCGCCGTGTAATATAATCCTGCTTGGTCAGGCCGGAGAGCCGCACAGCGGTTTCAATCTGCACATCTTCCTCCGGAGATACCCGAAAAGCAACGGTCTTGCTGCGCCAGCGGTTGTGTCGGTCGAGATTCTTTGCAGACATGATTTATGCCCCCTTTCGTTCCATATCCAACTTGTTTGCCATTTCCGTTTGTCTTGTGGGAAACAGATGTGCATAGCGATAGGTGATGTCAATGCTTTCGTGTCCTACCCGGTCTGCGATTGCCAGTGCCGTAAATCCCATATCAATCAAAAGGGAAATGTGCGAATGTCGTAAGTCATGGATTCTGATGCGCTTGACACCAGCCTCCTTTGCACCTCTGTCCATTTCTCGATGGAGATAGGATTTTGTGACGGTAAAGATGCGGTCGGTTGGCTGCACAGCGTACAGACTTTGAGGTAATCCTGCATTTCATCACACAGAAACGCGGGCATCTGAATCACGCGGTTGCTCTTGGGTGTCTTGGGGTCTGTAATCACGTCGCGACCTTTGATGCGCTGATAAGATTTGGAGATCGTGACGGTCTGTTTTCAAAATCGAAGTCGGCGGCGGTGAGCGCCAATAGCTCACCCTCCGCACCCCGCACCAATAGAGCATTTCAAAGGCGTAATAGAGAGATGCTTGTCCATCATCGCGTCTGCAAATTTCAGATATTCCGCCTTTGTCCAAAACAGCATTTCACGCCCCTTGGCTTTTCCCATGTTGCCGACTTGGGCGGCAGGGTTGACCTTTAGACCGTAATGCCGCACCGCATGATTGAATACGGCGCTGAGCTGGTTGTGGAGCGTTTTCAGATATACCGGGGAATATGGCTTGCCGTTTTCGTCATGGTGATTCAGCATCTCGTTCTGCCATGCCATGATCTCTTTTGAATGAATGTCACACATCTTCCGTTTGCCGAAGTAGGGCACCAGTTTTTTTGTAGAGGATATGCTCCTTTGTGCCCCATGTGTTTTCCTTGATGCGTCCTTTCATATCCGCCGCATAGAGCGCGACGAAGTTTTCAAAGGTCATTTCCAGATCGGCAGTCTGTTGCTGCAAACACGTCCGTTCCCATTCCAGTGCGTCACGCTTGGTGGAAAAGCCGCGTTTCAGCTTTTTGACTTTCTTTCCCGTCCAGTCCTCATAGTAAAAAGGACGCATACCATGTACCTTTTTTCCTTATCCTTGTATGCTGGCATTGCTGTTTCCTCCTTACTGCCTGTCACGCAGGCCATAGAATTTTTCTTCAAAATACCGTCTGCTTACCCGTCCGGGGATGGTGATAAAGCCTTTCTGCTTCAATTCCTCGTTCATCTCCCGTACCAGCTTGTAGGCATAGGGTTTGGAAATGCCAAGTTCGCTGGCAACTTCCTCTGCCCGTACAAACAATTCCTGTGTCATAGTGTCACCTCCTTATTGATAATTCGCAAATATGTTAATATCCGCGTCCTTATTATACATTAGCATAAATGTTAATGTCAAGAATTTATTTCGCTTTTTTGTTAATATTTATCTTGCGTATTTCGCAAATATGCGCTATACTGTTTTCAAAGGCGGTGATATGAATGACAGTAGGAGATAAGATTCGGAAAATCCCGTACCTTTCGAGGTATGACGCAAAAAGGAACTGGGCGTTGCCATCGGGTTGGAGGAAAAGGGTGCGGATAACCGCGTTGCTCAGTACGAAACGAATTACCGTGTTCCGAAAAAAGACTTGCTGAACAAAATTGCGGAGGTCTTGCGCGTAGACCGTCAGAACTTCTATACGGAAGTTCCGGGGTGCGCAGAGGACTTTATGCGGACATTCTTCTGGTTGGATGAGGATAGTCCGGGTTCCATCCGACTGTTTCAGCTTGTCCGCAATCCGGGCAAAGAACGAAACGGGGATGATACCATTGCAAAGTACAACGACAGCGACGAATGGCCTGTCAGACAGCCAGTGGGAATGTACTTCCAATATGGTCTTGTCGATGAGTTCATGCAGGAATGGCTGCTGCGCCAACAGGAGCTTCATGCGGGGCAGATCACGCGGGAGGAATACTTTGAATGGAAACTGAACTGGCCGCATACCTGTGATGACAGCAAAGAGCGCAAGGAATATATTCCTTGAAAAAGAAATAAGACAAGCAAAAAACCGTCCTGCTGAATTTGTCGTTCAGCAGGACGGTTTTCTTGTCATTTTGGAATCATTCTCTCGGAGTGCCGGATTTGAAAAAAATAGTATCAATCCAGTATCACGAGCCATTTTGACGGGCAAAAAGCCTGTATTCATGCGGGTTTCCGGCGTTTTCGGAATTACTCCCACTCTTTGCCGGGCCTTGTGATCTAACGGTTTTCGTTTAGATTCTGTGATACCCGGTATTTTGATTCTTTGTATTCTCCATATTTTCAGCCCCATACGACGGTTTGTTATCATATGGGTATCGCCGCCGATAGCAATCCATTCCGGTTTTTCACGGATAGTATCCGGTGGCTGTGTTACAGATACAAATGAACCTTTGGGTGGAAATGGATCGTGCCCATGCGAATCTTTGTCCTGAATTTGGCCATTCATCCTATGAATAACCAACTCCGATTCTTGATTCCGGGAGATGCCACGAGCAATTTGAATAGCCTCCGCCTGGGTTTGCGTACGAGCGGTAGCACGTATGTTTCCCTTCACCTTTGACTTGCCAGCCTCCATTGGGGTGGGGGTGACATGCTGATTTTACCTTTTGACATAATTTACCGTCCTTTCAAAAATGAAAGGATGAAACCGCCAACATCCTTTGCTAAGGTTGCAGTTACTTACTGCGTTTTACAGGAATGCAGAACGCCTTCAGCCCGTACTGACTTGCGTAGATACGCTTGCCATTCTTGAGCGTAATGAACGCAGTGTAGATGTACTCTACAGATTCGTTACGAGAACTACTCATAGGCGCAACACCTCCTCAAGCAAGATTTTTTCCGGGCAAATTCGGATCCGCTTGCAAAAGGAAGCCTCGATCGTTATACTTATAATGTACGAGGAAAGTATAGGCGGTTTGACCGAGCTTACTTTTCAAGCAAGGGCTTATCTGAGCTGCAACTCAGATAGGCCTTTTCTTTATGTCGTTCTGTCTTGAGACAGATAGACAACCAACTAATTGAGTTCTGCCGCAGCATTGAGATCAAACAGCATGGCATGATCCGCTTTCAAAAGTGTTCCTTCAATACGGAACCCACCTTTTGATAAATTCCATCCCATCATGGCCTGGATAGTATTCAAAAGGTCACGACCATTCCAACGGACGGAGATTACATTGTTTTTTTTCTCTTTGTAAAAAAGAGGCGGCGTTTGGCGTATCAGGCGTGCAAACTTGAATTGCAATCCGCCGAGTTTCATTGTCGATCAGCAGGACAACTTGCTCCGGATAGTCTAACTTCATCACAACGGATTTGTTGAAAGTCATGCCGTTATTTGTGATCGACACATACGGAACGCCTTCGCTAAAATTGAAGGGCTTGAATCCTTCGAGCATCGTCATATAATCACCTCCAAACTTCCACACATAGTATACCATATGTAACGAAAATATGCAACACCTTTTATGCGCCATTGTTTCGCCCCTTGCTTCATTTGCTGCTCTAAAATCATCATATTCTTTCAATTGAAAATTAAAAAGCTGGATGCACTGCTTTCGCGCAGTTCATCCAGCTCCTCTTTTTAGATTTTATTCTGCGTGCGCTTGTTGCGTGGTGTGGTTTTTTATAAGTGCTCCACGTAGGCTCATAATCTGCGGTCGCTTGGTTTCCCCACATATCCCAGCCTTCACGGTCACCACGAGCAAATAACTCAAGGAACGGTCCCGGAGAGCAGCTTTCAATAATCGGGATAATCTCATCAGGCTTCCGTGAGTGTTCACGCTTTTGCGTCCGAATGAGATTGACTTGCGAACGGGCTGGAGCCAGCGTCCTAAAATTGTCGCCCCTGACCCCGAAAAGGAGAATTTCGGTCACATTACGGAAATAGAAACCGACTCCCCCGTCCGTCCGGGCCACCATCTTTCCGCACCTTTTCCCAAATGATATTTCCCTTATACTCAAATCCCCACGCTTTCATAACAGCCAGACCATCCGGCAGGAGAGCGTTGGGAACCCAAAGGTACAAATGGCTTTTTGCAGCAGCGACCTGCTCGACGGGCAACGCCATTATGTCTTCTAATGGCATTGTCTCATATCTATTCAGCTTCTTGTTTTCTGGAGCGACTTTTCCGGTGCGGTTTTGAAAGCGCCAAGGCGGATCAGCATAAATTGTTGAATAACGCTTATCGCCGCAGAAAGAGAGAAGGCTTTCAGATGTTTCCTGAAGCGTGCTCATCTATGTAACCCTCCCTCCAATCTGAAACACAAGTTTTCTTAATGCCAATAGCTAAAACGGGGCAACCACCATTACGGCGTGATTCTAAGCGATATAGCAGTTTCCCCATCCAAGTAGTGCTTGCGCCATATTTACGCATAATAGGCTTCCAAGTGCGGGAATTCTTATCATAGTCATACACGGTTTTGAACACATCATTCAGGTCTTGCGAACGGGTGACAATAATACCGGCGCTTACAATGTCGCAATCGTAGTATGTCCGCATTGCAAGCAGATCTCTGTCAAAGGTCTGATCCTTACTGTTCCATTCAAGGTCAAATGCAATTCGACCCTTCAAAAAATCAATATTATGACCGTCGATGTAGTTCTCTGTCACACGCTCCTCAAAGGGAACGCTAGAAAAGCGTCCCCTTTGATCGGCTTGTCTTGGATAAAACTTGATATGTAAGTCACCAGAAATCCGGATTTCTCTCCACCCATACGGGTAGAGAACATCATCAAATTTCTTAGGAATCTTAGTCTCGTTTCCGCCCGCTTCACGCAGGTCATCCGTGGTAATGTCGAGCTTTCTTAGGCACTCAACGACCTCACGCCACTCCTCAGGAAACGCTTGAGTAATGATTTCAATAGCGTGGTTATAGTTGTGGAACTCGAATTTATCTAAAAGATCGGCGTCTATATAATCAGCAATCTGCATTTCGGCACCTCCAGATACTTATACAAAATATAGTATATCATATTTGCTTAGGCTTTTCAATGGTTTTTGGGCTTTTCTCAACAACATTCTTCAAAAAATGCCGGATTGCAAAAGCCGATAATCCCGTAGCGGCAGCATATTCACTCAACGAGATCCTTTTGCGCCGGAACAAATCGTAGTATTTCCAAAACACTTTGGGAGGGTCTATGCTTTCAGAAGTGGAAATACAGGCTGCTGGATCTCTGGCATAGATCAGGTCGTTATTGACCATCTCCATCGCCCTGCTTCGGATGTTATTCATCCTGCCGACCCACTCCATTGAATCGGTAGCTTTCAGGGCCTCCGTGATACCTTCTGCCTCGGCCATCTGCTTTACCAGCCGAAGAAACATTTCCTCTGCCTGACGGTCAATGTCGGCAAGGTAGCTGTTCAGTTTGCCGCTGGTGAGCAGGGTGGCATAGGTTGCCCGGCGATGCTCCTTCAGATAGCGCCGGTGGCGCTGACCCCACACACCGATGGGCTGCTGTTCTTCTTCGGGCAGCTTCAGATCGGGGAGAAGATAATCCCCGACCTGCGTATAAGTACCGCCCATTTCTTCAAAAATCGTCTGTGCCATTGTCTGTTCCTACCTTTCATAATTTGTATTTCTGCGCCTTGTGCGCTGGGTTTGCTTTCGCTGCTGCTCCATATCTTTTGCCTGTGCAATCAGATTGTCGATCTGCTGACTTCCAAGAACCTTCCGTAGGAAACGAAAATCCTTCAGCTCCGAACGCAGGGCATCATTTTCTCCCTTGAGCCGGTCATTGGCGGTGCTTAGATGCTCGTTCTCCCGGTACAGCCGACCGTTGGTGGTGTTCAGCCGGTGATAGCTGTCCAGAGCCTTGTAATAGTGGTAGAACACCTCTCGGATAACCTCTTTCAATTTCTTAATGAGTGGGTCAACAAACCGCTGCTTATAGGTCTTGGCGGTCATCAGGGTGGGGGGATCGGGGAGTTGAAACTCTGCATCCGACTCAATCCGCTGCTCCAACTTTTCAATAGACTGCACACCCTGATCGAAGTTGTCGATTCGATTCTGCACAGTTTCCAGCTCGTCCTGCTTTTCGGCCAGGGTGCTGTCCAACGCCGCAATCTCTTTTTCCCGCTCCTGTTTCTTGTAGTCCAGAACGGAGAGATGCTTTTCGCGGGTGCCTTTCTGCTCCCACTGAATGTCATACCGCTCCATCACGGCGGCAAGCTGCTCCTTTTCGGACTGCACCCACTGCGCCCATTCCGTTGCACCACGGGTCCCGCCCTTGAAGCCTTGCACCGCCAGCGCCTGTTTCAGCGATACACGGGTATCAAGCCCTCGCTTGCTCCCGGTGGTGAACGGCACAAAGTCAATGTGGATGTGCGGCGTGGCCTCGTCCATATGGAGGTGCGCCGAGAACACCCGAAGATTGGGATTGCGCTCCTGAAAACCCTGATAATACTTGTCCAGTATGGTTCGTGCCAGCTCCGCATACTCGCCGGTGGCGCTCATATCTTCCTTATTTCCGATTTGCAGGATGATCTCGTGGAATGGCTTCTCCTGATTGCCGGAACGGATCTTTTCATAGTAGTTTGGAATGCGCCTGTCTGCACGGGTTTGCTTCTCGTTGTAGCGTTTCAGAGCCTCATCGAAAAGCTGGTGGTATACCGTCTGGATGCGTTCATTGCAATAATCAATGTTCAGGTGCGTGCGGCTTCCGTCTACATTCTCTGCCCGAAATTTGCGACTATTGTGATTGACAGAGCCTTTGCCAACCTCGGCGCTGATCGTTCTCTTCATAAAATCTCACTTCCTTTCACTCTCCGGCCGCAGCCGGGGTTCTGTTACTCTTGTCAAGAGTAACGCAAAAGCACTTTTGACAGCCTGCGGCCATCAAAAGATGCTATTGCGCTCTCCCGAGGGGGATGCTGAGCGCAGCGAAATGCCACGCTCAGTGGGGCCTTGCCCCAGCAGTCTGCGGGCTGCTCCCCAGTGCTCAATGCCCTTTGGAAAGGGCAGCCGCACGGCTTGCCGAAACTTCAAAGCGTGACAAACCGTGACGGTGGTGACAATGTTTTAGGCCTCGCCACCGCCCACCAAAAGACCGTCACGGTCGTCACCCTTTGACACGCTGTTCGGCTCCATCTCCTTCCACAGGGAGATTTTCCGTCCACCGTGATTGCGGCTTGCCTTGTAGTGAATATCGTGATCTCGCAGCAGCCGCACAGAGCCAATGCTCAGCCGAAGGGATAGCACATTGGGCTTGTAGTCCAGATTCAGCAGGCTGCACAGCTCGGATGCTGTGCCCTCCCAGCGTTCACCCGCCGAAGAAAGAAATGCTGCAATACTTTCCAGAAACGGGTCCGGCGGCTCCTGCCAAAGCTCTGTTTCAACGCTTTCCAGCTCCCATACCAGCGTTTCGGGGTTCTTAGTTAGGTGCAGCCGCTGGTCCTCCTGATCTCTGCCGGTGACATCCAGCACCGCCGCATTGGGAGGTGCGTTTCTCTTTACTGAGAACAAATCCGCCATCCGCCGCACCCAACAGGCCATTGGTTCCGGCAATCATATCGAATTTGTCATCTGCCTCCAACTTGCGGGTGTGGTGAACGATTACCATCGTTACCTTATAACTGTCGGCAACAGTCTTCAGCCGGGCCACAATATCGTAGTCGCTACTGTAGCTGAAATCCGCTCCGCCAACCTCACGCACCCGTTTCAGAGTGTCGATGATGATCAGCCCGGTGTTGGGATGCTCCCGCATAAAGCTGCGAATCTGGTCCTCCAGACCGCTGTTGGCTGTTTTGCAGTGGGTGGCAAAATACAGATTTTCCACCGCTTCTGCGCCGAACATTCGGAATAGTCTCCGCTGTAAGCGGGCATAATTATCTTCCAGCGCAAAGTAAAGAACGCCCGTTTTTCGCACCTTATAGCCCCACAGAGGCAGGCCGGTGCTGACCTGATAGGCAAGCTGGGCCATCAGGAAACTCTTTCCCACCTTCGGGGAACCTGCCAGTAAATAGGCTGCCCCGGTACAGCAGGCCGTCGATCAGCGGCTCCTGCCCCTCAAAGTCCGTATCATAGAGGGTGGTCATCGATACCGTTTCCAGATAGTCCGGAGCCATCCTTCTTTGCATTTCTCGGTATAAATCGTCGTCAGCCCCCTTGAAATCCGGGTCAAAATCGGTTAAACTATTGTCAGTAAGGTTTTGGGGTGACTGCTCCGTATCTGCGCCAACAGATACATCGGGAGCGGTCATTTCCTTTTTAAATTCCATCTGCATCGTCTCCTTTCATTCCTTTCAGCGTTGCGATCAGCAGCGTCAGCGTGTCCCGCATTTCATCGGTAACGCCGCCTGCATCGCTGAGCTGCTGAAGCTCCGATAATATCTTCTCCATCGTGGTTTTTAGGGCCTTATACACCCTTGGATTGGGATGCACCACAATGTCCCGCTGCATACAGCGTCGGTAGCAATATTCCTGCTTGGGCAGGCCGGACAGGGCCACGGCCTCGTTGAGCTGTTCATTTTCTTCCGGCGATACCCGAAAACCGACTGTGATGTTCCGCCAACGGTTGTGTTCATCTCTGCTTTTTGCCGACATTACAGTTCACTCCTCTCGAAATCCAGTTTCTTCGCCATTTCCGACTGCTTGGACGGGAACAGATGGGCATAACGATAAGTGATCTCGATGCTCTCGTGACCCACCCGGTCCGCAATGGCTACAGCGGAAAAGCCCATATCAATCAGCAGGCTGATGTGACTGTGCCGCAAATCGTGGATCCGGATGCGCTTTACCCCGGCGGCCTTGGATCCTCTGTCCATCTCGTGATGGAGATAGCTTTTGGTCACGGTAAAAATGCGATCCTTCTTTTTCAGCCCGTAGAGCATCCCCAGATAGTCCTGTATTTCCTCACAGAGAAACCGCGGCATCTTGATGGTACGGTTGCTTTTCTTGGTTTTTGGGCTGGTAATTACATCCTCACCGTGGAGCCGCTGATAGGACTTGTTGATTCGCACAGTGCTGTTCTGAAAGTCAAAGTCTGCCGGGGTCAGAGCCAGCAGCTCACCCTCACGGATGCCGCACCAATACAGCATTTCAAAGGCATAGAAAGAAACAGGCTTGTCCATCATTTCTTCGGAAAATTTCTTGTATTCCTCTTTCGTCCAGAAAAGCATCTCCCGGCGTTCCTCGTTGCCCATATTTCCGGCCTTTGATGCGGGATTTGCCCGCAGATCGTAAAACCGCACAGCGTGATTGAAGATGGCACTGAGTTGGTTGTGCAGCGTTTTGAGATACGTCTGGGAATAGGGCTTGTGCTTCTCATCCCGATAGGCCAGCAGCTCGTTCTGCCATGCGATCACGTCCTTGGTGGTGATCTCGCTGATTTTTCGCTGCCCGAAATAGGGGGAGAATCTTGGTTTCCACAATGTTCTGCTTGGTGATCCAGCTGTTCTCCTTCAGCCGGGCTTTCATATCCTTGGTATAAATTTCGTAGAACGCCTCAAAGGTCATATCCATATCGGCGGCGTTCTGCATATGGAATTTTTGCTCCCAGTCCTGTGCGGCCCGCTTGGTGGCAAAGCCACGCTTGCACTTCTGTTTGCGTTCGCCCTTCCAATCCCGATAACGGGTCATCACGTACCAGGTGCCAGTTTCTTTGCATTTGAAAACACCCATTTAATCAGTTCTCTCTCTCGCTCCGTAGAGCCGTTCATTGAAATACTCCCGGTTGATTCGACCGGAAATGGTGATAAAGCCTTTGGATTTCAGCTCCTCGTTGAGCTGGCGAATGAGTTTTGTAAGCGTAGGGCTTTGATACGCTCAGCTCCTGTGCCACTTCCTCGGCACGAAGAAATTTCGGTTCCATTCGGATAACCCCCTTTCATTTGTATATTGTTCTCTTGTTTATTGTCGGAGAACTTTCTGACCGCATTCCGATTTGCCCGAGCGGGTACGCCATTACCGTGACGCACGACGGATATTCAGTTGTTTGCAAAGAGCTTAACGCTATTTGCTATAGCTATTATACTAAGCATATTCCGTAAAGTCAATAGCATCAGGGGGGGAATTAAACTTTTTTGCTTCTTCTATCTTGACGAACGCTAACGATATATGCTATACTGATCGCACAGTATCAAAACGAGGAGCGTAATCGCTATGGCAATCGGTGAGAGAATTCGGTTCTTCCGCAATCTGCGGGGAATGACGCAAAAATACTTGGGGCAGGTGGTCGGTTTCCCGGAAAAGACCGCTGACATCCGTATGGCACAGTATGAATCCGGCAGCAGAACGCCCAAGGCGGAGCTGACGGAGAGCCTTGCCGGTGCGCTGGGTGTCTCGCCGCTGGCACTGTCCGTGCCGGACATTGACAGCTATCTCGGCCTGATGCACACGCTGTTTACCTTGGAGGATCGCTACGGTCTGACGGTGGACACCGGCGAGAACGGCGTTTCCCTGCGTGTTGACCCTCGGAAGGGGAAGGACGCTGCCGAGCTATCCGAAATGCTCACTGCGTGGGCTGAACAGGCCGAAAAATATCGCAACGGCGAAATCAACCGGGAGGACTACGACAAATGGCGTTATAACTACCCGAAATACGACGAAGCGTCCGGCTATGTGAAAGTCCCGTCCCAGCAGCTCAGTGATGTGATGTTGAAAGCTTTCAAAGACCGGCTGAAAGATGATAAATAACCCAGAACGACAAAAGCCCGTACCGATGTAGACCCATCGGTACGGGCTTAAAATATGGTTCTGTGCTTCGTCCAAGCCGCCGGAAATCATCTGTAACCCCGAAACCCTCGGAATTTCAGAATAATGGCACTTGGAAGAAGTGTTATCAAAGTGTTATCAAAACGGGTGGGCGAAACCGGAAAACCGTTGGTATGGCTGGACTTCTCGGCTTCCGTTTTTTATTCCCACTCAATCGTCGCTGGCGGTTTGCTGGTGATGTCGTAGCAGATGCGATTGATGCCACGGACTTCGTTGACGATGCGGACAGAGATCCGGTCGAGGATGTCGTAGGGAATGCGCGACCAATCTGCAGTCATGAAATCACTTGTATTCACTGCGCGCAGGGCCAGCGTATAATCATACGTCCGACCGTCGCCCATGACACCGACGGAGCGCATGGAGGTGAGCACGGCGAAATACTGGCTGAGGCTGCGGTCAAGACCGGCTTTGGCGATTTCGTCGCGGAAAATGAAATCCGCGTCGCGTAGCGTATCGAGTTTTTCCTTCGTGATATCGCCGATGACGCGGATGGCAAGGCCGGGGCCGGGGAACGGCTGGCGCATGACAAGGTACTCGGGCAGGCCGAGCTCTCTGCCAAGGCCGCGCACCTCGTCTTTGAAGAGCATGCGCAGCGGCTCGATGATCTCCTTGAAGTCAACATAATCTGGAAGGCCGCCAACGTTGTGATGGCTCTTGATGACGGCGGATTTGCCGAGGCCGGACTCGATCACGTCCGGATAGATTGTACCCTGTACAAGGTAGTCAACTGCACCGATTTTTTTGCTTCCGATTCAAAGACACGGATGAATTCTTCACCAATAATTTTGCGCTTCGTCTCCGGATCAGAAACGCCGGAAAGTTTCGATAAGAAGCGTTCTTCGGCGTTGACGCGGATAAATTGAATATCCCACTTGTTGAACGCGGCTTCTACTTCGTCGCCCTCATTTTTGCGCATCAGGCCGTGATCGACGAACACGCAGGTAAGCTGGCTGCCGATAGCCTCCGCCATGAGCGCTGCCGCAACGGAGGAATCTACGCCGCGGGACAGCGCAAGCAGCGCGCGGCCGGAGGCAACTTTTTCACGAATGGAGCGGATCGCAGTCTGGCGGTAGTCTGCCATCGTCCAATCACCGGACGCGCCACAGACGGTATAGAGGAACCGGCGGAGCATTTCACTGCCTTCTACCGTATGCTGTACCTCCGGATGGAACTGGACGCCGTACAGCCTCTTCTCCGGGCACGCCATCGCGGCCGTGGGGCACACGGCGGTCTTCGCTGTGACGGTGAAGCCGTCCGGTACCCGGGAAATATAATCGCCGTGGCTCATCCACGTCACGCTGGACGCGGGGAGGTCTTGGAAGATTGCGCTGTGTGTGTCAAACTCAGTCAGCGTCTTGCCATATTCGCGGGCGGTCGCTTCCGTCGCTGCTGCAACAGTGCCACCCAGCGAATATGCCATGAGCTGGCATCCGTAGCAGATGCCAAGAACGGGGATCCCGAGCGCAAACAGCGCCGGGTCCACGTGCGGGGAAACAGATTCATAAACACTCTGCGGGCCGCCGGAGAGAATAATGCCGATGGGGGCAATCTTCTCAATCTCAGCAGGGGAGATGGAGCAAGGCTTGACCTCGCAGTATACGTTCTGCTCACGCACACGGCGTGCGATCAGCTGACTGTACTGCGCGCCGAAGTCCAGAATCAGAACAGTCTCCATTATGCTTCCTCCCGGAATACGATGTGGCCTGGCTCCGCGCTTTCGATGATAGCGAGCGAGTGCAGGTTCACGCCCGCCGCGCGCAGCTTGTCACCGCCGCCCTGGAAGCCCTTTTCAACGGCGCAGCCGATACCGACCAGTTCAGCACCTGCAGCCTGCACGATTTCACACAGACCGCGCAGCGCTTCGCCGCGCGCAAGAAAATCATCGATCACAAGCACGCGGTCGCCGGGATGGATCCACTCCTTGGAGACAAGCAGCGTGACCTTTTTCTTGTAAGTATAGGAAAAAATCTCACTCTGGTACAGGCCGCCTTCGATGTTGTCGCTCTTGGCCTTTTTTTCGCATAAACCATGGGTTTGCCGTACCGGTACGCGCAGATCGCGGAAAGGGCAATGCCGCTGGCTTCTGCGGTCAGAATGAGATCTACGTTATTGAGATCAAAATATATTTTTGAATTCATCTGCAATGCGTCCCATGAATGCGCAATCGACGCGGTGATTGAGAAACCCGTCAACCTTTACAATGTTTCCGGGCAGAATCTTGCCCTCCTTGACAATGCGATCCTTCAACTCCTGCATAGCTTCCTCCAAAAACATAATAAAATAGACAGCGGGAATAAAACCTGCTGCCAATGACAAAAAGCCGCGCGCAGGACAGCAAAGCCCTGCGTGAGCGAACTTCAATAGTCGCAGCTTTGGCGCTGCGGTAGAGACATCCGGGCCGTACATCCCGGAACTATATTGGCAACGATATGAACTTCGTGCTGGACAATTTAAGTCTTAGCTATTATAATCGGAATCAAGCAATAAGTAAAATAGATGTTTTTAATCATTGCTATTAGCTTCATAAATATAAGTAATGACAGGAGGCAGCTATGGCCGTTAAATTGGAATTATACCGCGTCTTTCAGGAGGTCGCCCGCATGGGGAATATCTCTGCTGCGGCGCAGAATCTTTTTATTTCACAATCGGCAGTCAGCCAGTCCATCAAGCAGCTGGAAGAGCAGCTGCAGGTTCGGCTGTTCTCGCGCAGCACGCGCGGTGTCGTCTTGACCAGTGAGGAAAGCTTCTCCTTGACTATGTTTCGCACGGTCTGGGCCTCATCCAGTGCGGCGAAGAAAAGCTTGCGCAGTCGCGCCAGCTGCTCACGGGTGAGCTGATCATCGGTGCAAGCGATACGGTCACAAAGACCTATCTGGTTTCGCGCCTTGAGGCGTTCCACCAGAATTATCCTGCTATCCAGATCCGAATCCTGAATGGCACAAGCCAGATGGTGCTCGACTATCTGCACGCCGGTCAGGTTGATATTGCGTTTGCCAGCGAACCGAAGGATAAGGACGCGTATTCCGTCCGGCACTGCTTCGATACACATCAACTTTTCGTTGCTGCGCCGAATTATGACTGTGATTTTGACCATGTGCATTCTATGGAAGAAATTGCATCCTTCCCGCTGATCCTGCTGGAGCGCAAGGCAAGCTCCCGCATCTATGTCGAGCAGTTTTTTCAGCAGCATGGCGTGAACATCAAGCCGGAGATCGAATTGGGTTCGCACAATCTGCTCATTTCGCTGGCGCGCATCGGCCTTGGCGTTGCCTGCGTAACAGAGGAATTTTCGCAGTCCGGCCTTGGCAGGGGCGTCATCCTGCCGCTGCACACCGATTTTGAGATTCCGCCGCGCTCCGTTTGTATGTGCACGCTGCGCGACGTTGCGCCGACCTCTGCCGCTAACCGGTTTATGGACTTTATCTCCGAGAGCGACAAAATGGCCTACGATCTGGGGCATTCCTATCATTTTACGAATGTTTGAAAATGAGCAGTTCGCAGGATCTCGGATATTTGCGTAGGGGCGGAATACACTTGTTAGAACGATTGTAGGGGCCGATGCCCACATCGGCCCGCTGGAAAGTTACGAATTCTCTGCAGATTTCCGTAAAAACGGTGCGTTCTGCCGGTGCGATGTGGGCATCGCCCCCTACAACTGGCGCGTTGGAAACCTACCGCCCGTCCTCGCCGTTCATATCTGTCAGGTGATACTTTCTGTGAGGCCTGCTTCGGGCGGCGTTCATGTCCTGCAGGGAAGAACGGTGTTCTTCCTGCCCGCTGAGACAATTCATATCGTCCAGTGCGCAGGTGCGCGCATCGTCGTGGGACAGACCGTTCATGTTTTTCAGACTGAACGGCTTTTTTTCTGCTTCTTGTTCATGGAAAAACCTCCCTTTTTTTGCATAGTTTTCCGTGAACAGCGGGCAGATATACAAGCCCCGCCTGCACGCTTGCGCATACAGGCGGGGAGGTGGTGTGTCAGTCCTTGCGGCAGTTCATGTTCGTGATGCTGCAGGCCATGTCCGGCTGCTCGTTCGCCGCGTTCATATCCTGCAAAGACGCAGTCTGCTCCGGCTGACCGGCGCGGCAGTTCATGTCATTCAGGGCGCAGGTGCGCTTGTCGTCTGCGGACAGCCCGTTCATATTGTGCAGGCCGAGTGTGTTGGAATTGTTTTTCATTGGATATCCTCCTAAAATAGAAATAATAATCATTACTAATATTATTATACACAAAGAGTTGTATTTGTCAAGCCCCAAAATAAAAATGCCCTCTGTCCGGATGGACAGAGGGTAGGGAAGTGCGGATATTATGGCGTGTCGGCTTGCCAGCTGAGCGTGATCGTATCCGGCTGGATCAAGTCTTCGTATCGCATGGCTCTTCCGTTTACATAATTGCAGCCTTCCAGACTGCTTACATATCCACCGCTGTAGGCCAGTCCTGTTTCATCAAAAACTGTGAGAACAAACCCGCAGTTGTCAACATAGGTGCCGTCCGGCGTGATGAGCGCCTCGGTGCTTCCGGCAAGATAGGCTGCAGCACTGGGCCCGTCGTTAGACAAAACTGTCTCGTCGTTGTTTACAATGACAAGCCGTCTTCCGTCAAAGGCCATCGCTCGGACAGTCGCATATACTGGCGCGTACAGATCATCGGGCAAATAATCGGAACGCAGCGCAATCTGGTACAGTCCGTCCGCATCCTGCGTCAGGACGCAGATGCGCCCCTGGGTCTGCTGGATGCAGACGAACTCCTCCGTTTCGGTTATGTTTACATAATCATCTTCCGGCTCAAAATCCGATACCGCCAGCTTTTGCAGAGCGTCACCTGTTTTGCAGTCAATTAAGGTTACATAATATGTGTTATTTTCAACCGTACGAAGCAACAGCCGCGTTTTTGTCCGGCGTCAGTCCGAGATGCTCGATGCGTGTTTCCGGATCGACCGAGAAAAAAAGCAGGTCAGCCGGTCTGTGTATACCTCGTTTTCGTTCCCGCCATAAAAACGCGCTGGCCTCGGAATCCGGGGCAAGCGGCCCGTAGGGAGCATATAGACACCATAGCCGCCCGGAATGCGGCTCGTATCGACCAGTTGGTCTTGCTCTGTCCGGTTGCCAAACCAGAAGAAGCAGGCGTCATCCGTCACCACGCTTTCCGTGTTCATCCAGAACCGGTCGCCCTCTCTGACACTGGAGATGCTCCGGGCAGAGCCGCTGCCGTCCATATTCTTGTCGATACCAAGCTCGATATATTCATCTGGCAGAACTGGGATGCGGAAAAAGCAGCCCAGCGCGACCTGTGCACGTTCACCAATCCATTCGCTGTCCGCTGAGGCGTCCTGCCAGTTGACAAGGGGGTCATAATTAACGCCCGGAAGATCGATGGAAAACTCAAACGGATACTCGTCGTAATAATCCGCGAAACGGATCGTCCTGGAGCCGCTCTCGCCGGGCGAAAGCGTGTCCAGCAGAGACTGATACGCCGTTGAGAAGCCGAAGACATCGTCGCTGCCGGTCGTAGCTGCGTCGTGGTAAAAATTGATCTCAACGCCGTTGTAGATTAGCTCCTGTTGCTCCGCCTGCCCGGCGGGCAGGAAGCGGAAGCTTGTCTCCGCGCGGTAATTCTGCGCGGAAAACTGCACAGTGCTCTCCCAGTTCAGTTTGTACCGCATACCGGCTTTGAGCTGCACGGTCAGCCCATCGGCCGCAGCCGGGTCGCCGGAGAATATGTGCTCCTGAAACGTAATTTCCTCGCGCGGCGCGCTGACTGCCTGTGCGGCCAATGCCGCGCCGCAGCCGCACACCAGCACAAGCGCTAGAAACGCAATCAGTGCTTTTACGCATGCTCGTCCTCCTTGCCGGTCAGGTCGGTCAGCGCTCTGGAAACGCGGTCGGATTGGTAGCTGTACGTCTCCTTGACATAGTCCATCAGCGTCTTGCCCTGTTCGTCCAGCTCCGCCGTCTGCACGTCGCCCGCGATTTGGCCCTTGTGCAGCAGAACGGCCCGCCCGATGAAGCCCGTCACTTCCTCAATCAGATGCGTGGACAGAATCACCGTCTCATGCGGCTCGAGAATGCCGAGCAGGACCTTGTAAAAGTCCTCCCGGTTGAAAATATCGTTTCCCGCAAACGGTTCGTCCATCAGGATATAATCCGCGCCCTGCGACAGGGCCATGATGACTTCAAACTGGTTTTTCTGCCCGGTCGAGAAGCTGCGGATGGGCTTGTCCATCGGAAGCTGAAAGTCCATTAGCCCCTCAAAGCGCCTGCCGAGGAACGTCTCAAAGTGCTCCTCATAAAATTCCCGGTGGGCTTTGGCAGTCAGGGCAGGGAAGAAGCTGTGCTCGCAGGTGGCAAAGGAAAAACGGCCGATATTCTGCCGCGTGATCGCTTCGCCGTCCAGCGTAATTTCACCTGCATCATATGCAATCAGCTGTAAGATGCACTTCATCAGCGTCGTCTTGCCTGCGCCGTTCTCACCGAACAGCCCGACGATCTCGCCCGGTCCGACAGAAAGCTGCACATTGTTCAGCGCTTGCGTCTGGCCGTAGCGCTTGCAGAGATTTTTTGATTTCCAGCATCAGAAAAACGCCCCCAGATATTTAAAGTTTCCTCCGGCGGCATGCAGCGCGCCGGAACGCCGTTTCGATAAATCAGAACGAACACCAGTAACAGCAGCAAAAGCAGAACCAGCGCCGCGCCGCAGGCAGCTGCAGGGATCGCAATGCAGCGCCTGCGCAGCTCGTTTGAATCCTTCAGACGCTTCATGAGGTAAATGCTCTTCGTCTCCGTGAAAAACGACCAGTAGTTGGCAAATGCACGCAGCGCACAGAAGGCCGCATAGGCCCAGAAGACGGCGAGTTTGTGCCGCAGGAGTGTATTCAGCGTCGGCATGACGGCGCCCTGCCGCAAGAGCTTCGTCCCGTAGCGGAATATATAGAGCGCGTGCAGCGCTTCCTGATATTCCCGCAGGAACGTGTACAATGCGACCAGAAGCACCGCCAGAAACAGCAGGCCAAAATATGAAGCGTCCCATTTCAGCCCCATTCCGGGCAGCGTGTACCGTGAAAGACGTTTACTCCACTTCATCTGCCAGCCCGTCCTTTCCGTTATGTGTCTGCGTCAGCCCGAACCCCAGAAAGCCGAGCCCGACAAGCAGCGCCGTAATCGCATGGAAAATGCCCGTGCTCCTGCCCGCCGTATATTGGACTGACAGGTTCAGCACCAGCAGGAACGTCAGGCCCATGCAGACCAGCCAGCTGCGGCTGCCTTTTTTGCGCATTCCAAGCTGCATACACGCGGTCACGCAGCCCAGCGCCAGCACGAATATCAAATTGCGCGCCCATACATACCCGTCTGCCAGCGGCAGAAGCCCATGCAGAAAGCCGCTGCGGTAGAAATCCACAAACACGCCCTGCGGGCCAGCCGAATACACGGCGCTTTTTGCGTTCCAGAATGCCGCGCCCACAGCCGCCATGATCTGCACACACCACAAGACCGCATAGCAGAGCGCGTTGCATGCGCAGCTCCACAGAAAGACGCAGCGCTCCGATACCCGCAGCCGCTGCAGTGTATAGCCGTACCGGCTGTTTGAACCGAGGCTGGATGCCAGCAGCACCTGAAGCGCGAGGATTCCTGCTCGGAACGAATAATGCAGTGCACTTTCTAGATTGCTGCCCGATAAGGTAAGCGCTGCTCCATGCGCGATGCACAAGCCGGCGAAGATTCCCTCAACAACAAGTAGCCCCAATACCACCGGCAGCAGCTGGTTCAGCGCTGCGCGCGCATGCAGTCCGAACACAGATACTTGTTTTTTCATTCATCTTCCTCCTCCCACGCCTGCTCGATGAGACGCAGCGCTTCTTCTTTGAAATTCCCAGCTGCCGCAGTGTGCGGGCCATGGTGCGTAGTTCGTCTGATAAGACCTCCCGCCGCAGCGCATCCAGTATATCCGGCGGCAGCGTCATGCAGCTTTTTGTGCCTGTGCGGGACTCCATCAGATGTTCTTCCTCCAGCATGTGAAACGCTTTCTGCACCGTATTTGGATTGATGCCGAGCAGCGCCGACAGAACCCGGCGGGACGGCAGTTCATCGCCGTCCCTGAATCGTCCCGGCAATCGCCCCCCGTTTGATAAAATTGATAATTTGCAGATACACCGGCGTTCCGTCCACTGCTCGGAACGCTTCAAACGACACCATATCCGTCACCACCGTATTACTCAACTCATACACTTGATGGCTGTATTTACAGCAACATTTGCTTGGTTCTCAACATCAACAACTGCTAAAGCTAACAACTTGAAAGTTCAGACAATTCAGGCAAGTAACCTTCTTATCAGAAAGGGTACAGGCGGTTCAGTAACTTCCACAGACTGGGCAACACAGATTAACTATAGCGATGAAAACCCTGCAACACTTGAGCCTGCATCATCTACAGACTTTAAGACATGGTTCACAGCATTAGCTCCTTCATACAACAAGACAGGTGAAGCTGCAAGCAGTATCGCAAAGCTTGACTCAACTACTGGTTTTGTTGTTGAGAAGCCTTTCCAGCTCTACTACAAAGCTGATACAGGCGCTGATGATTTGTCTGTAAACTGGGGTCTTGATATTGCTCACGATCAGGATAGATATGAAGACTTTATCCGTGTAGCTATTCTCGATGAGACTGGCAAGACAGTATTCGTTTATGGTAAAACTGCTGATGACGATTCATTACAGCTTAAGAGCGGTTCAACAACTGTTGGTGAGCATTCAAAAAATTC
>VOFC01006162.1_pt1 | contig 39565 bp, 60 predicted proteins | sample 5384161 | NCBI WGS metagenome assembly VOFC01 (sample SAMN12384722, study PRJNA508395) | human gut metagenome | isolation source: healthy gut B | host: Homo sapiens
AAAGATAACGGATTTCATAAAAGGAACTTCTGACGGGATGGGTTACATCGAATTTGGAAACCATGTTCACGGATGTAAATACGAAAGTAGGTACCATTGCAACAGAAGTTGGCAAGACACCCCAGGATTGGAACAGTGGCATTTTTTCGATGATTAAAACGTTATCGGATAATGTCATTGTCCCCATTGCGGGGATGATCATTACGTTTGTCCTGTGTTATGAATTGATTTCCATGATTATGGAAAAAAACAACATGCACGACACAGATACGTTCATGTTCTTCAAGTACATTTTCAAGATGTGGGTAGCCGTTTATCTGGTGACACATACCTTTGATATTGCCCTTGCAATTTTCGATGTGGCAAATCATGTGGTGACCAGTGCCGGAGGTATTATAAACGGCAGTACCTCCATAGATGTGGCGGAAGCATTACAAACACTGCTGGAGAGCAGTATTGAGGATATGGGCATCGGAGAGCTTTTAGGGGCTTGGCCTGGAAACAATGATTGTGAGTCTTTTGCATGAAAATCATGTCCGTCCTCATCACCGTCATTTTATATGGACGCATGATAGAAATATATCTTTATGTCTCTGTTTCCCCCGATCCCGTTTGCAACTTTCACCAACCGGGAATGGGGCAGTATCGGGAATAATTATGTGAAGGCATTATTAGCGTTGGGATTCCAGGGATTTTTTATTATGGTATGCGTGGCAATCTATGCGGTGCTGGTAAATACCATTACCGTTGCGGACAACCTGCACACGGCTATCTGGTCAGTTGCAGCATATACAGTTATTTTATGTTTCAGCCTGTTTAAGACCAGTTCCCTGGCAAAATCAATCTTCAATGCACATTAGGAGGGAAAGGCTATGGCATATGTACCAGTGCCGAAAGACTTATCGAAAGTCAAGACAAAGGTGGCACTGAATTTAACAAAAGACAGATCATCTGCTTCTCTCTTGCGGGAGTGTGCGGAGTACCAGTTTACTTTTTAACAAAAAACAGTCTGGGAACAGATGTGGCAGCAACGCTTATGATCATAGTGATGCTGCCATTTTTCTTTCTGGCAATGCGAGAAAGACGGATTCCCGGCAGAAAAGATATTGTACCATATGATACGACAGAAATTTTGCGTCCGGGCATCCGGGTGTACCGCCTCAGAAAATATGTATGACCGTATGGTGGAATTGGAAAGATTAGAGAAAGAAGGTGCAAAACTTGAGAAGAAGGCAAAAGAAGCCAGGGAAGCGAGAAATCCGTTCCGTTTCTTCAAAAGCAGAAGCGTAAAAAATAAAGCACAGCCAAAATTCGGGGGAAGGACTGACAAAGGAAGAAAAAAGCGGTTAAAAAGAACTGCGGGCATTGAAAGCACAGGAACAGAAGAAGAAAAAACCTTATACAGCACAGGATACGATTCCCTATAAAGAAATTTACAGGGATGGTATCTGCCAGACAGCGGACAATTATTTTCAAAGACGATTCAGTTTTTTTGACATCAATTATCAGCTTGCACAGAACGACGATAAGACTACCATATTTGAAAATTACTGCGAGTTCCTGAATTACTTTGACAGCTCCATTCATTTTCAGATTTCATTCTTGAATCAGCAGGTCAATTTTGAGGAGTATGTAAAGACGATTGATATTCCGCTTAAAGGAGATAATTTTTGATGACATCCGCAAAGAATATGCGGATATGTTAAAAATGCAGCTTGCAAAGGGAAATAATGGACTGGTCAAGACAAAATATATCACCTTTGGCATTAAAAGCAGAAAATCTGAAAATGGCAAAGGCAAGACTTGAGAAGGTCGAGGCAGGTATTTTAAGTAACTTCAAGGTACTGGGAGCTGCGGCGAAGTCCCTAAACGGTGTGGAACGTCTGAAAATCCTGCATGATGTGATGAACATGGATACGAAAGAGCCATTTCGTTTTCACTATGGCATGGTGGCAGAGACAGGACTTGGTACAAAAGATTTTATTGCTCCTACGGGATTCGATTTCCGAAATGACAGTATGTTCCGCATGGGGCAGACCTTTGGCTGTGTATCCTATCTGCAGATTACTTCTCCGGAGCTGACAGACCGAATGCTGGCGGATTTTCTTGATATGGAAGAAAATCTGATTGTCAACATCCATGTACAGCCCATTGATCCGAAAGAGGCAATTAAAAGCCTGAAAAACCTGCTGTCAAACATTCAGAAAAATGAAGATTGAGGAACAGAAAAAAAGCGGTGAGAAGCGGTTATGATATGGACATCATTCCCACGGATCTGGTCACTTACGGGGATGATGTGCAGAATCTTGTGACGGAGCTGCAGTCCAGAAATGAAAAGATGTTCAAAATTACATTTCTGTTGATGAATACGGCAGACAGCAAACGAAAATTGGATAATATCGTTTATCAGACGGCGGGTATTGCACAGAAATATAACTGCAATATCCGCCGTTTGCAGTATCTGCAGGAACAGGGAATGACGGCATCTCTGCCTCTTGGTATCAATCAGGCGGAAGTTCACAGGATGCTGACTACCACATCGACAGCCATTTTTGTTCCGTTTACCACACAGGAATTATTCCAGGACGGGGAAGCGCTGTATTATGGCTTGAATGCTCTTTCCAACAACATGATCATGGTAGACAGGAAGCGGCTGAAAAACCCGAATGGCTTGATACTTGGAACACCGGGTAGTGGTAAATCGTTCAGTGCGAAAAGGGAAATCCTGAATGTATTTTTTGATTACAAATGATGACATTATCGTGTGCGACCCGGAAGGAGAATATTTCCCGCTTGTTCATGCGTTAAACGGACAGGTGGTAAAATCAGTGCAAAGAGTACGGATTATATCAATCTATGGATGTGAACCTAGATGTTATTTACCATCCGGAAAAATACCGGATTAACGGGGATGTGGAGGATATAGATACCATCATTGCGGATAAGTCGGAGTTTATTGCTTCTTTTTGTGAGCTGATTATGAAAAAGCCACAGAATGCAGAACTGGACGGCGATGAAGTTTCTATTATCGACCATTGTATCAAGGATATTTATGAGGAATACCTGTTCAATGATCCGAAGCCGGAAAATATGCCGATACTGGAAGATTTCTTGAACAGATTAAATGTGTATGCTGATCAGAATGATGCGGCAAGGCGCATTGCCAACTGCCTGCAGCTTTATGTTACAGGTTCCCAGAATGTGTTCAATCATAGAACCAACGTGGATATGAACAACCGTGTGGTGTGTTTTGATATTAAGGATTTGGGAACAACACTCCGTAAAGCCGGGATGCTGATTGTCCAGAACATGGTATGGACAAGGGTTTCCACCAATAGGGCGTTGAAGAAAGCCACCCGTTATTATGTGGATGAGTTCCATCTTCTGTTGAAGCAGCCACAGACAGCCAATTACTCTGTGGAAATCTGGAAGCGTTTCCGCAAATGGGGCGGCATTCCTACCGGACTGACCCAGAACGTCAGCGATTTCTTGGGTTCTCTGGCCGTGGAGAATATCGTAGGTAACAGTGATTTTTATCTATATGCTGAACCAGCACAGCGGGGATCAGAAGATCCTTGCGGAGAAATTGAATATTTCCAAGCATCAGATTTCTTTTGTAAATAACAGTAATGCAGGAGAAGGGCTGCTTTTTTTATGGAAATGTGATTATTCCATTTTCCGATAAGTACCCGACAGATACGAAAACCTATGCAATCATGAGTTCCAAACCGGAGGAGATGCAGACGAAGTAACCTTTTCTTTTGCGGAAAAAGAGGTGAGGCATTTTGCAGGAACAGAAATTTAATGCAAAAGAGAAGAAAGTCAGCCGTATGAGCCGGGATGGACTGGTGGAAGAAAATCTTGCAACAAAGGAAAGCCGGAAACTGACTGACCGGGAATCCGAGGTGTCTTTCAAAAGTCGGATGCAGAACAGTCTTTTTGTGTCTGGGAATGATGCTTCCGGGAAAAACAGAAGAAACAGGAAAACAGAAGTCCTCCGAAAGAAGAGGAGGGCAAAAGCCAGGAAGATGGGGATACGGAGCATAGCAATTACCATCAGGGCGGCAGGAGCAGTGGATATTCCCATGAATCAGCGATGGCGGTACGGGAGAGGAAAGCAAAGCACCGGAGCCGATATCATAACCAGAGACAGGTAAAGCCGGGAAAACTGCAGTTTGACAAGATGGAAACAGATGGAAGTCTGAATAAGAAAAATGGAAATCAACAGGTGAATGCTGATGCAGAACCGGGAACAGGAAGTCACAGGTTACAGCAGGCAGAAGAAAAGGCAAAAAAATCAGCCGAGAAGCTGCAGCACGCAAAGAAACATCAGACCCGTAAAAAATCAATTCAGATGCAGAGGGTAAAAGATGAGGAAACACAGACCGTTAAACATAAGCTGTATTTTGATGAAAGGCCAAAGTCTGGAAAAAATCATGCGGCAGTGAAAAAACGGGTGTCCGTTTATCAGATGCCGCAGGTGGTCTGGCACATGGGAAAATCCATCAGGAAGAACCGGACAACAGTGCAGTTGAAGCTGCCCATAAAAGTGAGCTTGCCGGGGAGATAGTTCTTCGCCAGCACAGCAACCGCAGTTACCGAAAGCAGAGGAAAGAACAGAGAAATCTGAACCGTCTGGAACGGAAGGTTTATAAAAATACTACCAGTTATCAATATAAAAAGTATCTGGAAGAACATCCGGAAATGCAGAGAAAACTTTTGCAGAAGGCATTTCAAAAACAGCGGATCAAGCGGGAATACCAGAAAGCGTATCGTGCCGGGAAACTGGCAAAGGAAAGCAAAGATACGGCGATTAAAAGTGTCAATGTGGCAACAAAAGTGGCACGAAAAGTTACAGGAGATTTTTGCTAGAAACACAACCGTCATTCTGGCAGTTGGTCTTTTTGATGGCACTTCTTCTATTTATCATGGCAGGTTTATCGTCCTGTTCTGCTATGTTTGCGAATGTTTCTTCCAATGTGATTGCTGCCAGTTATCTGGCAGATCCGGATGCGATTGAACAGGCAGAGATGTATTACACGCAGATGGAGGCTGAGTTACAGCAGAAGATTAACCGGATGGAAGCCCAATATCCGGGAAAGGATGAATACCGCTATAACGTAGGGGCAATCGGGCATGATCCGCATACTCTCATCAGCTATCTCACAGCAAAGTATGGAGATTTTACCTTTAACGAAGTAAAAGAGGAACTGGAAGAACTGTTTGCTCTCAATACGGCATAACCGTAGAGGAAAAGACAGAGACAAGGGAAGAAACTACTACCATACAGGTAGGAGAATCTCTTGGAAATGTGGTGACCAGCGGTTATTGTAACTGTTCCATTTGTTGTGGTATCTGGGCGGCGGGCCAACAGCCAGCGGTGCAATGCCGCAGGCAAACCATACCATTGCTGTAGATGCATCCAATCCATTTGTGCCGATCGGAACTAAGGTAGTAATGAATGGTGTGGAATACACGGTTGAGGATACCGGAAACTTTGCACAGTATGGAGTCCAGTTTGATGTGTATTACGACAGTCATAGCGCTGCATCGGCACACGGTCATAAGACTTGGGAGTGTTATCTGGCAGAAGGAAATGAAAATGCAGTGGAAGTCACCCGTACAGTGACCGTGGATGTGCTGAATGTATCTGTGCAGGCGAAGCCATTATTTGGAGTGATTACAAACCGGATGGATGAGGAGCAGAAAGAAATCCAGAAGCTGGTCTATTCCTGCAGAGGAAACTTGCAGACCTATGCCACTCCGATTGAACTCAACTGGTATTCCTATATCAGCACTTATTATGGCTATTTCGTAAATAATGCAACCGGACAGACGGAGCTTCACCGGGGTGTGGAAATTAACGTAAAAGAAGGAACCGAAGTACAGTCCGCAATGAATGGAACTGTGACAGCTACAGGGTATTCCGGTACTTTTGGAAATTATGTGGTGACACAGGATGAGGATGGCGTCCAGATTAAGTATGCTCATCTTCAAAATATTGCCGTATCCGATGGTGTTGCGGTGACAACGGATACTATAATCGGAACAACCGGAAGTACAGGCAGTGCAACCGGAAGTCAGCTTTATCTGGAACTGGTAAAGGACGGAACCTATTACAATCCGGTCTTTTATATCGCAACCGGGGAAGGTGGCTTATACGGCGGAGGCGGTTCCTATGATGATGAAACAGTTCAGCGTTTATTTACGGAAGCGGAAAAATATCTGGGAATGCCTTATGTCTGGGGTGGTTCCAGTCCGGAAACTTCCTTTGACTGTTCCGGTTTTGTCAGTTATGTGTTTACCAATTCCGGAGTCTGCAACATGGGCAGACTGACCGCACAGGGAATTTATAATATCTGTACTCCTGTTGCACCGGAAGAAGCAAAGGCAGGAGATATTATTTTCTTTACCGGAACCTATGCGGCAGGAGAACCTGTAACCCATGTGGGCATTTATGCCGGAGATGGCCAAATGATCCACTGCGGAGATCCCATCCAATATACTTCCATCAATTCGCCTTACTGGCAGTCGCATTTCTACGGATTTGGAAGACCAAATTGAGGGGGAGGTGACACAGTGAGCATTGAGAAAATGAAAGCAGATCTTTCCAAACTTAACGATAAAATCGGACAGTTACAGCGAAAAGCAAAGGACATGGAGGAACGGATATTACAGGCAGAAAATATGGAATACTTAAAGATTATCCGTAAGAACGGTATTTCTGCCGAGGAGCTGCAGTTGATGATTGATATTAGTAATGAGGAACAAAAAACAGATTTTAGCAACCAGAGAAAAGGAGCAGACAGGAAATGAAGAAGATACATAAAAAAGCAGCCGCTTTTTGGTGTTTGCCGCTGCGATGGCAGGGCTTCCAATGGGAACGGCTCTCGGCTCACTGGGAACGATGACCGTGTGGGCGGAAGAAGCGGAGGTGCCAAAGCACCTTCCGAAACACAAGAAGAAATGCAGACAGAAACACAAGAGGAAACAGTTGCGGAAACTACTGCAGAACAGCCGGAAGTACAGATTACTTTTTACCACACCGGAAGGATGGCAGGCAGAGAAAGCGACTGTGGGTATCCAGGTAGAAGATACAAAAATACAGGCGGTTTTTCCATTGCAAAAGTGGAAGCCAGAATTTCTGAAAACGGCGGCTGGACAGATGTGACCCAGAGCATGAGTGTGGAAGTCACAGCAAACAGCAGTGTATATGTGCGTGTGACCGATCAGAACGGGGAGACATACGAGCAGAACCGTTATATTGAATGTTTTGATAAGACAAAGCCGACACTGAGTGCGGCGGCAAAAACGGAGCGCTTTTGATACAGGGGGCAGACGAAGGCTCCGGTGTAGCTGCCATTTATGTCAATGGCAATGAATTTACCGAGCTTACCAATGGCGCATTACAGGTACGTCTGCAGAAAGCAGATACCACGTATCAGTATTTTACGCTGCAGGTAAGGGATAATGCAGGAAATATTTCCGAAAATTATAAAGTTGCAAATCCATATTATGAAGATCCGGAGGCAGTAAAGAAACACCGTCCGGAACGGGGAGGAGCAGAAAAACAATTCTCTTCCCGCAGATGCAAATGCAACACCGCCTACCAGTGCAAAAAGCGGATGTTACAGAACATCAGACAACAGGGAATACATCCGCAGAGCCTACAGAGCCGGAAAATGTGGATACTGATATAGGGAGAGTGCAGGAAGTTCCGTCCGGTACAGAAAAAAGCGGAAAAGAATTTTACACCATCCAGACGAAAAGCGATAAGGTATTTTACCTGATCATTGATAATGAAAAAACAGATGAAAATGTCTATCTGCTTACCGAGGTGAGTGAGAATGACTTGTTGAATTTCACAGACAGCAATATGGTGACTCTGCCGCAGAATAATGCGATACAGGAAACAGCACTTCCACTTGAGAAAGAAGAGAATACGGAAGAAACAGAACCGGAGCCGACAGAGAAACCGAAACCAGAGAAAAAAGAGCCGGAAAAGAAATCAGAAAATAATTCCGGCACAATGCTTATCATGCTTCTGGTTCTTGGAGCAGTCGGCGGCGGTTATTATTATCTGAAATTTGTCAAAGGAAAGAATGGCAGCTTTGATGCGGATTATGACGATGAGGACGAAGATGATATGGAGGACGAGGAAACTTTCGAGGACGAGGAAGAAACTGATGAGGAACCAGGGAACGAGGAACCGGAAGAAGCCGATGGGGAATACCCAGAGGACGAAGAGTATATGTAAAAATGGATGGGGAGCGGTAAAAAACCAGCCGCTTTCCCGCCACAAATATAAAAAAGAAAAAGAGGTTTTTACCATGGAAGAAGTAAGAAATGAAGTACAGAATGAAGAACCGGAAACCGGAAAAGAGAACGAGAGCAAAAGTGAGCGTTTCATCCGTTTGGCGGAGGGGCGAGTGACAAAAGCAAGAATGGCAATTTCAAGGCTTTCCTATCTGTCAAATACCGGGAATTATGAGTATACGCCACAGCAGGTAGAGCAGATGTTCTCTGTTTTGGAACAGGAGCTTGCGGAAGTAAAAAAGCGGGTTTATGAAAACCGCAAAGGAAGAAAAGAAGTTTTCCTTTCAGTAAAATAAAAATCGGAGGTAAAAAGATTGCAATTAGTTATCACAGAAAAACCGAGTGTAGCAAAGAGCATTGCGGAAGTGCTTCATGCCACGGAACACAAAAACGGGTATCTGCAGGGAAATGGTTATCTGGTGTCCTGGTGCGTGGGGCATCTGGTAGAACTGGCTAGTGCGGATATCTACCGGGAGGAATGGAGGAAATGGGCGTATGAAACGCTGCCAATCATCCCGGATGTATGGCAGTATCAGGTGAAGGAAAACACCAGAAAACAGTATGAAATATTAAAGGGGCTGTTTCATAATCCGGAGGTTACAGAAGTTATCTGTGCAACGGATGCAGGACGGGAAGGAGAATTGATTTTTCGTCTGGTTTACGAGCAGGCTGGATGTAGAAAGCCGTTTAAAGACTGTGGATTTCTTCTATGGAAGAAAAAGCGATTGAGGATGGATTTCGGAATCTGCGAGAAAGCAGGGAATACGATGATCTGTATCAGTCCGCAGTCTGCAGAAGTGTGGCAGATTGGCTGGTAGGTATCAATGCCACAAGGCTGTTTACGGTGCTTTATCGCCATAAGCTGACCGTTGGAAGGGTTCAGACACCGACACTTGCCATGTTGGTGGATCGGGAACAGAGCATTACAGATTTTAAAAAGGAGCAGTATTTTCTGGCGCATCTTCTGTGTGGCGGGATGGATGCAGTTACAGAGCGTATCAATGACAAAAATAAGGCAGAACAGATAGCAGGAGCTTGCCGTAATGGGCAGGCTCTTGTCATGTACGTAAGCAGAGAGGAAAAAGCAGTCAATCCGCCGAAATTATATGATTTGACTACGCTGCAGAGAGAAGCAAACCGTCTGTTTGGCTTTACCGCACAGCAGACACTTGATTACACCCAGTCTTTGTATGAAAAGAAGCTGGTGACTTATCCGAGAACGGACAGCCAGTTTTTAACAGAGGATATGGGGCAGACAGCCGGGAACATTGCCGGGGTAATTAAAAAAACATTTCTTTCATGCAGGGGAATTTCCCATGAGCCGAAGGTGGAGAAAGTCTTAAACAGCAAAAAGTATCTGACCACCATGCCATTATTCCTACGATGGAACTTGCCAAAGCAGATTTAGATAAGATTCCGGGTGGGGAGATGCAGATTTTATCACTGATTGCCCAGCGCCTGATCTGTGCTACTGGAGAAAACACATTTATGAAACAGTAAAAGCAGAGCTTTCCTGTAATGGCATCATGTTTACTGCGACTGGGAAGAGCATCCTTCAAAATGGTTGGAAAACCTATGAGGAACAATTTAAAAAGTCTTTAAAATCCGGGAATAGTAAAGCTGAAAAAGAAGAGACACCACTGCCGCAGTTATCTGAGGAATGACCTTTGAGCAGGTAGAAACAAAAAAAAGTCAGTGAACATTTCACAGCACCACCGAAACACTTTACAGAAGATACGCTGCTTTCTGCTATGGAACACGCCGGGAGCGAACAGATGAATGATGAGGTGGAGCGAAAAGGCTTGGGGACACCTGCCACCAGAGCGGCAATCATTGAAAAACTGGTGGAGAAAGGCTTTGTGGAACGAAAAATAAGCAGATGTTCCCTACGGATGATGGTATCAAGCTGATTACGGTACTGCCGGAAGTCGTGAAATCTCCGAAGCTGACAGCAGAATGGGAAAATGACCTGACCTTGATAGCAAAAGGGGAAAAAGTCAGCAGACACTTTTTTAGCAGGCATTGAGGAACTGGTTTCTGATCTGGTACATACCTACCATGAGGTGGAGGAAAACGGAAAGCATATGTTTGGCAGTGACCGGGAAGTGATCGGGAAATGTCCGAAGTGCGGCGGGAACGTCTATGAAAGCAAGAGTAACTTTTTACTGTGAGAACCGGGCATGTGATTTTGCCCTGTTCAAGAACAATAAATATTTTGCTTCCATGCGGAAAGAACTGAACAAATCTATTGCCCAGGCACTTTTAAATAAGGGTGAGGCAAAGGTATCCGGTCTGTATTCCCAGAAAAAGGACAGTACCTTTTCCGCAGTCATCCATATGGATGCTTCCGGGAAATATCCGCAGTTTTCCATGACCTTTGACAATAAAAAACAGAAATCCAATCAAAAATAGAAAGAATGAGGTAATCAACATGAAGAAAAAGTAAGATTCAGGCAATTCCTTTCCGGCGTGATGGCGGTTATGACGATTTTATCTACAACCTTATCACCGCTTAGTGCTTATGCGGCAGAGCCGGAGAAAAAGGAAATCGAATATCCGACATATGAGGAAGTAAAAGAGCAGATTGCCGAAGATGAAGTTGTGAAGGCAAAAGACCATGAAGTGGAAATTGGTTCCGAGTTTGAGGTAGAGAAAGACTTTACCGGACTGGAAATTTCAGATGAAAAGAAAGTAAAAATAACATTTCATGAAGCAAAAAATGAAGTGGGAGACGATTTTTCTACAGATCATGAAGATACCTATAAAACGGTATATTATGTAGAGCCGGTAAGTGGAAATCCAATCTACCAGATCCACAGGAACATCATTGTAAAAGCGGTGGAAACACAGACTGAGGGTGCATCCGGAAGTGAAGCAGGTACGGAAGGAAGCAATGACACGGAAACGGAAGAATCTGGTGAAGAAGAGGGAGAGTCAGAGTCGCAGGAACCAGATACAGAACTTCCTGTAATCCCGGAAATTCCAGACACAGAACTGCCGGATATAGAATTACCGGAAACAGAGCCTCCTGTTGAAACAGAGACACCAGCAGAGGAAACTGAGGAAGAAATCGGTAATGCAGAAACAGAGGAAGAAAAGGACACAGAAGCCGATCCGGAGACAGAAGAAACCATGACACCGGAAGATGCTCTTGAAGAAGCAGAAAACAGGGGATTGACCTTGCTGCTCTCGAAATCGGTGAGAGTGTAACCTTTTATGCTGAATCTAAGGAAAGAGCAAGTCAGCAGGTAACAGTGACAAAAGGAGCTGGTTATAGCTATGCAGACTATGGGCTGGGAACTTACATTACCTTCAGATATACCGTACAGTTTGGGAATGTTTCCGCTACGGCATATTGTATTCAGCCGTCTGCACCATCACCGGGAAGCGGAACTTATACCATTATTCGTCTGAAAGATGGAAAAAGCACTTGCCAAAGTATGTTATTACGGAACAAAAGCCAGCGGTAAAATGGATTTTTGCAGAGAAACACCCGGATTTTCCGGAAGGAAAGAAATTTATCATTGTCCATATGGCTGCCAGCTATGCAAATGGAAGCGGTGATGCCTTTTCCGGTGCAAATGCAACCGCACAGAGCCTTGCGATGGAACTTTACAACTACTGTATGGCACAGCCGGACATCCCGGAAGTAGATATGTCATTTTCTGATGCAGATGTGACTGCCTATGTAGACGGAAACATTCAGAGAACAAAGGAAATTACATTTAAAGCAGACAAATTGCAGACGATTACGATGAAGTTACCGGATGGTGTGAAATTTCATAATGTAACAACTGGAAAAACAAGTGCCGGTGCAGGGGCAGATGTGGAAGTGACAGGTGGAACAGTCTTTTATCTGTCAGCGCCGCTTACACAGACAGAAGATGTTTCCAGTTCCTGGTCTGTAACGATGAAAGGAAGCATCACAAAAGATTATTCCGCTTATAAGATTACAACAGGCGGATCAACACAGGATTTAGCTCTTGTATTCGGGTGAAGGCGTTGCAGATGAAAAATATGTGGACTTTTCCGTAAAATGGGTGGAGCAGGCATCCGTGGAAATCGTAAAAAGGATGCGGATAGCGGAAAAAAATCTTGCAGGTGCGGTATATGGTATTTACAGCGATGAAGCCTGCACAAATCTGATTGTAGAAATGCCTGCAACCGATAAAAATGGAGCATCTAAAGTTACTTTTCTGAAAACACAGAACAAAGTGTATTTAAAAGAAATCACAGCACCTACCGGGTATAATTATAATGCCATTGCTTATAATGTCACTTTGAAAGTCAGGGAAAAGTGGTATCTGTTGAAGTAACGGATAAGGAGCAACTTGGGGAATCTGACCATTTACAAAGAAGGTGAAGTGCTAGTCGGGGGCATCTTCTAATGAAAATGGAACTACTTTCCAGTATGAGAAACGCCGCCAGAAAGGGAGCAATTTATAACCTTTATGCGGCAGAAGATATTAAAACACCGGATGGAGCCGTTGTATATCAGGCAGGAGCTTTGGTAAAGGAAAATCTGGTGACAGGTGACGATGGTTCTGTAACTGTTACAAACCTGCATCTTGGTACTTACCGTGTAACGGAAATTCAAGCACCGGAGAACTTTTATAATGCAGGTGAGGAGAAAAACGGTCACCATTTCCTATGCAGGCCAGACTGCAGAAGCGGCATTTGCGGAAACTACTTTCCAGAATGACCGTCAGAAGGCAGAGGTCAGTGTGGTAAAACAGGATAAGGAGACTACCAATCCACTTCCGGGAGGAATTTTCGGATTATATGCGGACGAAGATATTTTAAATGCCGATGGAGCTGTTGTAGTAAAGAAAGACACTCTGATTGAGAAAGTAACAACCAATGGAGAAGGAAAAGCTGCTTTTACATCTGACCTGCCAATCGGTTTTGGATATTATGTGAAAGAAGTGCAGGCACCGGAAAATTATTTAAGAAACCTGGAGGACAAATATTCATTCCGTTTCTCCTACACCAATGATGAGGAAGCGAAAGTACAGTTTGCTCATACTTTTTCCAATGAACGAGTAAATGCTGCGATTGTTCTGCAGAAAAAAGATGCGGAAACGAAACAAACGTTCCACAGGGCGATGCTTCTCTGGAACAGGCAGTATATGGTGTATACGCAAGAAAAGATATTGTGCATCCGGATGGAAAGACGGGTGTGATTTATAAAGCCGGGGAACAGGTGGGAACCCTGACAACAGATAAAGAAAGGAAAAGCCAGAATTGAAAACCTGTATCTGGGCGAATATTTTGTAAAAGAGATCACTCCACCAGTAGGATACCTTGCAGACGAGAACGAGTATGATCTGGTATGCAGTTATGAGGGTGATCTGGTTGCCACTGTGGAAAGAGACTGTACTTCACCGGAACAGGTGAAAAAACAGCCATTCCAGATTATCAAAGCAGCAAATAACGAGAATACCGATGCAGCACTTCTGAAAGGCGCAGGATTTACTGCTTATCTGGTATCTTCTTTAACCGTGAAAGAAGATGGAACTTATGATTTTGATTCCGCTACTCCAGTGGTGACTCGGAGAAAATGGGGCAACTGAAATGTTTACCGATGAAAAAGGATATGCAAAATCGATTCCGCTTCCATATGGAACTTATGTGGTAAGAGAGACAACAACACCTCACAATTATAAAGAAATATGTGGAGCAGGTAACAACTTATCCGACTACGGTAAAACATAAATCCTATTTTACAGATGAGCAGGGATATTTGATCCTTCCGCAGAATCTTTAAAATCGGACATTATCGCATTGAGGAAGTAAATGCACCTTATGGATATACTTTGAATGAAAATTACTATGAGGTAACCTTAGATTCCAATACTGCATACCAGATGGATGGAACTTCTGGTGATGTTATCATTGAGATCGCATATGAAAACCATCCGGTCAAAAGGGGAACTGAACATCGTAAAACAGGGTGAGATTCTGAATGGATTTAAGGACGATTTCACTTACCAGAAAGAAAATCTGGAAGGTGCAGTTTTTGAAGTATATGCAGCTGAGGATATTTACACTGCAGATTTCCAGAAAGATGATAATGGAAACCGTATTCTGGAATATGCTGCTGGAGCATTAGTAGGAACGGTTACGACGATAAAGACGGAAAGGCTCAGATTGCTGATCTTCCTCTTGGAACGTATAAGGTTGTCGAAAAAGACAGCACCAGAGGGCTTTGTGTTAAACGAAGAGGCACAGACCGTTACTTTCTCTTACAAAGACCAGAAAACACCAGTGATCGAGCAGACAGCTGCTTTTGAGAATGACCGTCAGAAAGTAGAGGTATCCGTAGTAAAACAGGATGCAGAGAATGAGACGGTTGTAGCAGGTGCAGAATTTGGACTTTATGCAAAGGAAGATATTCTCGCTCATGGAGAAGTGCTTGTGAAAGCAGACACTCTGCTTGGAAAAGCAGTCAGCAATGAAGATGGAAAGGCAGTGTTTAAATCTGATCTTCCATTCGGAAACTATTATATCAAAGAGCTGGCAGCTCCTGCCGGTTATGTATCTTCATTTGAGACACTGGAAGTAACTGCGAAATATCAGGGACAGGATGTGAAAATGGTAGAGCTGGAATCTGTATTTAAGAACCAGCCGACAAAAGTAACCTTTACGAAGTCCGATATTACGACAGGCGTGGAACTTTCCGGGGCAACGCTTACGGTGCTTGATAAGGATGGAAATGTGGTGGATACATGGAAATCTGTAAAAGGGGAAGAACATCTGATTGAGCGACTCACAGCCGGGGAGACATATACTCTTCGTGAAGAAATGGCTCCTTATGGCTATCTGATGGCGGAAGAGATCACATTTACTGTGGAGGATACTGCAGAGGGATTATGTAACAGGTTCTTTGAAAGACGTTACTTTTTTTGAAATTTATGCCAGAGAAGACGTTAAAGCCGCTGACGGAGAAAGTGAAGATTACTACAAAAAGGATGCACTGGTAGCAACGATCACAACCGATGAACTTGGCTTTGCAAAAGAAGCGATGATCTGCCGCTTGGAAAATATTATGTGGTAGAAAAAGAAACAGCCAATGGTTTGTTTTGGATGGAGAGCCGAGGGACATTGATCTGACCTACCGTGACCAGGATACTCCGGTGGTAACTTACGATTCTGAATGGCAGAACAGCCGCCAGAAAGCAAAAGTAATCGTAACCAAAAAAAAGAAAAAAGATTCTGACCGTGTGCTGGAGGGCGGTGTATTTGCCCTTTGTGCAAAAAGAAGATATTAAGAATGCTGACGGCGATGTGCTTGTAAAAGCACATACGATTATTGAGCAGAAAGCGACGGACAAGGATGGAAAATCTTCTTTACTGCAGATCTTCCAGTGGGTGGCAGCTTCTATGTGAAAGAAGTAAAAGCACCTGCAGGTTTTGTTACTACAGAAGAAATCAAAGAATTTACTTTCGAGTATGCCGGAGCGGATGTGCCGGAAGTTACTTTTTGAGTATACTTTTTTGAAAATGAGGCAACTATCTTTGAAATCACAAAATCTGACCTTACCACAGGAGAAGAGCTGCCGGGTGCAAAACTGGAAGTGACAGATCAGGATGGAAATGTGGTAGATGCTTGGACATCCGGTACAGAACCGCACATTATCAAAGAACTGGAAGTCGGAAAAGAATATACCCTGACAGAAACACTTCCTGCAGACGGTTATGTGACAGCAGAAAGCATTACTTTTACCGTGGAAAATACTGCAGAAGTCCAGAAAGTAGAAATGAAAGATGATGTTACAAAGGTAGAAATCAGCAAAGTGGATATGACAGACGGAAGTTCCGAGGTTGAGGGAGCAAAACTTTATATCCTGAATGAAAATAATGAGGTGATGGAGAGCTGGACATCCGGTAAGAAGCCGCATTATGTGGAAAAACTGCCTGTTGGAAAATACACACTTTTGGAAGAAACAGCACCGAAAGGTTATATCATTTCCAGTAAAGTGCCGTTTGAAGTCAAAGATACAGGTGAAATCCAGTCTGTGAAGATGGAAGATGCCCAGGCAATGGGAAAGATCATCTTAAATAAAACGGATAAAGATACTAAAAAGCCGATGAAAGGTGTAGAGTTTGCTCTTTGTGACAGCAAAGGTAAGGTACTGGAAACACTGGTAACAGACAGTGCTGGTCATGCAGAGTCCGGGGAATATCCGATTGCTTCTTTTAAAGATGGAAAATATAAAAGAGGCCATTGTATATATCCTGAAAGAAACAAAAACACTGGATGGTTATAAACTGGATGAAACAGAGCATAAGGTGGCTTTTTGAATACGTGGATGACCATACTCCGGTAGTGGAATATACCTTAGATCTTACTAATGAAAAACTTCCGGAAGAAAACCAGCCGGGAACACCGGATACACCGAACAATACAACTTCCGTCAATTCACCAAAGACAGGCGATGATACCAATATCTGGCTGTTTGTTGCAGCAATGGTGGTGTCTGCAGGTGGAATGATAGTTCTGCTTGTGAAAAAGAAAACGTAAATAAACGACAGATAAAAGAATAGAAGAGCATTGTGATGGGGCTGCATGGATTTTCCATGCGGCCCTTGAACTTGCAGAAAAGAGGTGCAAATGAAAATAGGATTGGTGGACTGTGACAGCCATAATTTTCCTAATCTTCCCTTATGAAAATTTCTTCCTACCATAAAAACAAGGGTGATACCGTGGAATTTGCTTCTTTAGGCAGTCATTATGAAAGGCTGTACGCCAGTAAGATTTTTACAGAGTCACAGGATTCGGAGATGCCGGGATATGATGAAATTTTCCGGGGCGGCAGTGGTTATGATCTGAAAAATGCTCTGCCCTATGAAATGGAACACAGTTATCCGGATTACAGCCTGTATCCTGCGCTTACGAAAGATACGGCATTTGGATTTTTGACGAGAGGATGTCCACGGAAAAATCATGGGTTTTGCATTACTTCCCAAAAGGACGGGTGTGTGAGCAGGAAAGTGGCAGATTTGCAAGAGTTCTGGCGGGGGCAGAAGAGGATTATCCTGTTGGATCAGAATCTCCTTGCCTGTAGTGAGAAAATGGAACTTCTGGAACAGCTTGTAGATTCCCATGCACAGGTAGAGTTTAACGGTGGCATGGATGTCCGGCTTTGGATGAGGAAATTCTTTCGGCACTTGAGAAGATAAAAGTGAAAGATTATCATTTCGCCTGGGATGACCCACGGGAAAATTTAGAGGAACAGTTTCGATTATTCCGAGATGCAGGACTGACGGCGGCGGGGCAATGCAAAGTGTATGTCCTGACCAATTACTGGAGTACCATGAAGGAAGATTTGTTCCGTATTTATACGCTGCGTAATCTGGGGTTTATGCCTTTCGTCATGATTTATGATAAACATAAATTTGTGGACAGTAAAGGAAGATGGCTTCCGGATGTGGATTTGCGGTACAGTGAAAAGCAGCTTGGATTTTAAGATTTGCCAGCATATGCAGAGGTGGTGTGGAAGGATCAATATAATAAAAAAGCTGTCCGGATTTTGAAAAGTATGAACCGTATCGAAGATGGATGGAAAAAGGCTGTCCGGTACCACGGAAAATTTAAGTAGTAGATTGGAGAGAAGCATGACATTGGGGAAACGAATAAAGAGAATCCGTACATACCGTGGAATGACACAGAGAGAGCTGGGGATCAGACTGGGATATAAAGAGTCCGGGGCAGATATTCGGATTGCACAGTATGAAATGGGACACCGTAAACCAAAGAGGGATACGCTGTATAAAATGGCAGAAATTCTTTCTGTAAGTTCGATTCAGTTTATAAGACCAAAACAGGGAAGTCCGGAAGATTTGATGCAGATGTTTTTCTGGCTGGAAGAAGAAAACAAAGCTGCCATTCATGTGTTCAAAATAGAAACAGGACGGAGAGATGAGAACGAACCTAAGCAATATGCTCTGTCACTGGGCAGTAACGATGCGCAGTCACATTTTATTGGCATTAGATTTTCTTATGGTCAGATGGAGGCATATTTGAATGAGTGGATGGTCTGGCGGGAATGTTTGGCGAATGGTCAGATAACAGAACAGGAGTATTTGGACTGGAAATGGAACTGGCATATATAAAAAAAAAGAAGCTGCCATAAATGACAGCCTCTCGGTTACAAAATTACCAGGATTGCTCCTGCGTTTACATCATCATACTAGCATAAAGCGTATGGTTTGTCAAACGATTTTGTAATCATTATAGGGTATGTAAATAGCTAAATAATTATACCGCAGTTTTTCAGTTTTTCACTGATTTGGTTGAGAATACAAGGTTTGACATCACCAATCTTTTTCAAAATGTACTCTGGATAAGCTGACTTGTGTGATGCGTTTACATTGACCCAACGTGGCATTAGCGGGTAACCATAAACCTTATCAACTTTTACGTTATAATCCATTGATTTTGGTTCCTGAGAAGAAAGCGGTATTACAATCAGGGAATCCTTTAAATTTTTTAAGATGATTGCAGGATGCCTTCCACCAAACTCAGTGCCGATGTTGTAGCCAAAATCTACCCATACGACAGCCTTACGGATCAGGACAAGAGAACGAGCAATCATTTCAATATCTTCGCAGGGAACACTCTGTTTTTTGACAGAAATAACATATGTATCTGTTTCCTTATCATAACGGTAGTATTTTGATACAACAGCCTGCTTTTTCCGGGCGAAGCCATTTGAAACTGGATGGCTTGATGATGTTCGGGAGTGCAGTAGGTGGTATCTGGAATGATTTTTCATTCAATATCAGGTTGGTCTTTAAGGTTGTCCATTTATAATATTCATTCGCTAATTTAAGCTGTTCAGGTTCATTTTGATCCACTTTGGAGAGATGATTCTGCAATGTAGAAACCGCTTCGTCCAAAGAATGGTTTGCATCTTCTAATGTGGCTGTATGTTTCATGATGTTCTCCTTTCGGAATGATGGTTTTATTTTAGCAGATTATGTAGCAGAGTACAACAAATAAAGGAGGGATTTTATTTGGCAAGAAAATATGAAATAATCTCAAAATTGGCAGAAGAAACTGCGAAAGAGGTTGTAAAAGATAAGACTGCGTGGAAGCGGTATCTTACCACTGCCGCAAGGATATATAAATATCCATTCCAGGAACAGTTATTGATTTATGCCCAGCGTCCGGATGCGACGGCCTGTGCCAGCATTGAAGTCTGGAACAGCCGGAAATTAAACTGCTGGGTAAATAAAGGGGCAAAGGGTATTGCCCTGATTGATGAGGAAAATTCCTATACACGGTTAAAATATGTATTTGACGTATCAGATGTCCATAAAGCCCGCAGAATCGGGCGTGATCCGTACCTGTGGGAATTAAAGCAGGAACAGGAACAATCCGTCATGAAACGTTTGGAACATATCTACGGGGAAACGGATGCAGAGAAGCCATTTGGTGACAGGCTTTTAGAAATTGCCGAGAGAGTGACCAATGACTACTATGAAGAAGTGGCAGAGGATCTTTTGTATCTGACAGATGGGAGTTTTCTGGATGGACTGGATGAATATTCCCTGAAAGTCCATCTGCGGGAAACACTGCAGGCCAGTATATCTTATACACTGCTAACCCGGTGCGGATTGGATGCAGAAGATTATCAGGATTCTATGAATTTTGATTTTATCCATGAATTTAATACGGTTTCGGTACTTTCACAGTTAGGAAGCAATACAACGGAACTTTGTAAACCAATTCTCATGGAAATCGGGAAAGCAATCCGTGTGTATGAACAGGAAATCTCTAAAAAGAAGTTGACAATACTCAAAACTTACGCTACAATGCTTTAAAGCGTAAAAAGCGAAACGCGGGAACAGAACATCGAAGAAAAAAAAAAAGAGAATGATAGAGAAGAAAAGGGGCAGTGTTTATGGAACTGACATATCAGAAGAACGGCGATTATTACATCCCGAATATCAAGATGGACGAACAGCCGGAGGGAATGCTGACGAAGTACGGTATCCTGCGGAGGGATTATCTGAAGGAGAACAAGAAAGGAGTTTATTCCGGGCTTCTTCTGAGCGGCAAATTGATGAACCACCTGCTGGAGATTCAGGAGACAGCAGAGCAGAGGATGGAACTGCTGACAGAGCAGATGAGCCAGAGCCAGGGCGTGAACGAGGAACTGAAAGAGAAAGAACCGACGAAGTGGGTGCAGATGATGAACAGCGTCCGACAGTCAGCGGAGGAGATGATTCTGACAGAACTGATTTACCGTTAGAAGAAAAGGAAGAACCGGAGATTACTCCGGAATATCCGGAAGAACCACAACTTCATATAGAACCAGAAAAATCGGACAGTGATGAGCTGCCCGATTTTTTTGTCTTCTGAGGATGTAAATACGCTTCGTGGTGTCCTTTGCTTTGATGAATATATGAAAAAAATAAGCGTCCAGACATTGCCATGAAGTTTGTTTCCGAACCGGACGAGGCAAAGCGGACAGCATATATTAAAGAAAGTTATAACCAGGATTATTCCCTTTTTGATGTAGATGGACAGCGTGTGGGGTATAAAGCAGAGGAAGATGGACTTGTTGTCTGGGCGGGAAATTATCTTACCCGTACTTCAGAGACAAAGCTGTCATGGGATGCGGTCAGGGGAGCTTCTGGACGATTATATCCGTGAAAATGTCTATCTTATACCGGAAGAAGTGAAAGAAACAGAAGAAAGAGGGGAGCCTGTTTATGAGCAGATGAACCTCTTTCCGAGTATGGCAGAACAGGTGGGAAATATCTCTATTGACCGGGCAGATGAGGTATTTTCATTGGCTGCATCCAATCCGATTACCGATGAAATGATTGACTATGTTCTGTTAAGCGGCGGCGGTCAGCAAAACAGCCGTTCCCGTATTTATGCCAAATACCAGAAAGGTCTGGATGCGGATACCATGGCAGAGTTCTTGAAGCGGGAATATGGTATGGGCGGTAAAGGCTTTACGTTTGAAGGAGAGCCTCTTTGCGTCTGGTACGATGAAGAAGGGATGAATTTCTCAAGGGGAAATGCGGCGAGATTTCATGCACCGCTGAAGTTATCCTGGAAGAGAGTGGAAGATTATATGCATGAACTGATCGTGTCAGGCAGATATATGGAGGAAGCAGAAGTCTGGCATGTGCCGGCACAGGAACGGATGGAACTGGCGTCAAAAATCTATTTCTTTTTCCGGGATGAATACGGAACCATGCCGGAGGAACCGGAACTGCGTATGAGTAGCTTTCCGGACAGTCAACAGGCATTGGCGGAAATGCTTTCCAACCCAGAGGGTATTGATAAAAATACTTTATCATATGGATAAGGCAATCGGAGAACTGGACAGAGGAGAAGTAAAAGCAAGGTTCCGCCTGATTTATAAGCCGAAAGACATCCGTACCTCCGTGGAGGAACTGAAAAGGGAAAAGCTATCTTTTCCGTCAGCAAAAAAGTGGAAGTGCCAGTAGAAACATTTATCACGCAGGACGAAATTGACTATAAGTTAAGTCGTGGAAGCAGTATGTCCGGCGGGTTATTCCGTATTTATGAGTTCTTTTTAAACAACCATAACAAGAAAGAGCAGGCAGATTTTTTAAAGAATGAGTATGGAATCGGAGGCTCCAGTCCTGCACTTGTGGGTGCGTGGCACAGTTATGCAGATTATGATGGAAAGGGTCTGCGACTGAGTAAAGGAAGTATTATGGAGCCGACAGCAAAGCTTTTGCTTACATGGACAAAAGTTGCAGAACGTATCCGGAAACTGATTGATATAGATCGTTTCCTTACTCCAAAAGCAAAAGAAGCCTTTGCAGCGTGGGAAGGCAGAAAAAGAACAGAAAGCTTTGGAAAAAGCAAAAGGAAAAACTGCAGGCTGAAGCGGAAATACCGGAAGAAACAGTTCAAGAGCCAGAGATAGAACAGGGTCAGAACGATCATCGTAAGGTGGTGGCACTGGAAAGTACAGAAGATTATACCGATTACAGTATCGGCTTTTTTTTACTTATCACTATCAGGATGGACGGCAAGGAATCCGCTATCGTTTTGTAACCATTGGAGAAGATGGACATTTAGAACCGTATTCGAAGCAAAGCAGTTTTTTTTATCAATGAGGCTGTAGCAAGGGAATATCTTTCTGATCATGCAGAGGAAATTCGGGAAGTTCCTTATGATGAGCTGGTGCATGAAGCTGGAAAAAATCTGCAGGCACAGAAGTCGGAGCCGGAGAGTGGGGAAAGCAGAAGTATCGGAACAGGAAGAAACTGCGGAAATAAATGAGGAGGCGGTAGAAACAGAGGAAGTGGATACTTCCGAGGTTGAGCCACTGATGCCGGATTTTGAAGCGAAATCAGAAGTTACAGTGCAAAAGACTGAGCCGGGGGATGAGATTGATCGAACGGGAGCTGTCAATTTTCATATAACAGATGATGCATTAGGTGCAGGAACTGCAAAACAGAAGTTTGAAACGAAACATCGCAGCGATTGAGACATTACAGCAGATAGAGAACGAACATCGGATTGCAACAGAGGAAGAACAGCAGAATTTATCCGGATATGTGGGCTGGGGAGGACTTTCCGAAGCCTTTGATGAGAAGAATAGTGTATGGCATAACGAGTATCAGAAGCTGAAATTCTTGTTAAGCCCGGAAGAATATGCGTCTGCCAGAGAGTCTACCTTAAATGCCCATTACACATCCCCGACAATTATTCGTTCTATCTACGATACACTTGGCAGGATGGGATTTGAAAAAGGAAATATTCTGGAACCGTCTATGGGTATCGGGAATTTCTTCGGGATGCTGCCGGAGCGGATGCAGGACAGCCGCCTATACGGGGGTGGAGCTGGACAGCCTGACCGGGCGGATTGCAAAGCAGCTTTATCCAAAGGCAGAGATTCAGATTTCCGGTTTTGAAAAAACAAACCATCCCAATGATTTTTTTGATGTTGTGGTGGGAAATGTACCCTTTGGACAGTATAAGGTGGCAGATAAACCCTATGATAAGCATAACTTTTTAATCCATGACTATTTTCTGGCAAAATCTCTGGATAAAGTGCGACCAGGTGGAATTGTAGCGGTAGTTACTTCTAAGGGAACCATGGATAAGAAAAGTCCTGCCGTCCGAAAATACTTGGCACAGAGGGCGGAGCTTCTGGGAGCGGTGCGTCTGCCAAACACAGCATTTAAGGCGAATGCCGGAACGGAAGTCACTTCTGACATTCTGTTCTTTAAGAAGCGTGATCGTGTGGTGGATCTGGAACCGGATTGGGTACATCTTGGAGAAAATGAAGATGGAATTGCCATGAACCAGTATTTCATTGAACATCCGGAAATGGTGGCAGGAAAGATGGAACTGGTATCCGGACCCTATGGCATGGAAGCCACGTGCAGCCCAATAGAGGGAAAATCTCTGGAAGAACAACTAAAGGAAGCAATGAGCCATATACAGGGAGAAATTGAAAACTCCGGTCTGGATGAGCTGGAAGATAATACAGAAAAAACGACGATTCCGGCTGACCCATCGGTGAAAAATTTCAGTTATGCGGTAGTAGATGGGGAAGTGTATTACCGGGAAAATTCCGTGATGAAGCCTGTGGAGATGACAGGAACCATGCAGGAGCGTATCAAAGGAATGGTTTCGCTTCGTGATACCGTCAATGATCTCATTGCCTATCAGTTGGAAGAATACGGAGATACCGTTATCCGGGAAAAGCAGGCAGAATTATCTGCGTTGTATGATGAGTTTACAAAGAAATTCGGACTTATCAATTCCCAGACCAATAAGCGGGCGTTTAATCAGGATTCCAGTTACTGTCTGTTATGTTCGTTGGAAGTCTTAAATGAGGATGGTACCTTGAAGTGCAAAGCAGATATGTTTACAAAGCGTACCATCAAGCGGCAGGAAACGGTGACTTCCGTAGATACTCCATCAGAAGCTCTGGCTGTTTCCATGAGTGAAAAGCCTGTGTAGATATAAAATACATTGAGGAAAATTTCTTTTCCGTTCTGGAGGAACTGGATACGGTCAAGGCACAGCTTGCACAGGTACAGCAGACACCCCAGACAAAAGAGGTACGCCATACTTTGGCTGACCTGATGCAGAATCTGCAGGAACAGGCCAATCACCTGCAGGAGCAGATACATAGTATGAAGACCAGGCTGAATGAAAAGGCAGCACAGCTTGTTCAGAATTTTAAGGATCAGGGTGTGACTGCCTTAAATCATGTGTGTGAGTTCTTAGGGGTAAAGGAAAATCTTACCCAGATGCGGGAGTCATTACTGCAGAGTGCGAAAGAAATGCAGGGTTCGATGGATAAGATTGATCAGGTTGCCGGAGAACTGAGGGCAGCTACAACTCATGTTAAAAATGTGGGGAGAGCGATAGTCGGAAAAAAAGAGGCACAGGAGGTAGCACAGCCAAAGAGGGAGGATTTTTCTATCAGATGAAACGTCCTTATCGCGCCATGCAGGATTTCTGTCTGAAAAAATGCAGGAAAGATTGAAAAGGACATCCATAAAATAGAAAATCTGGAGCAGAGAGTAGAGAAGATTGCGGATGGGAAAAAGCAGCAGGTGTAGAAAAACTGCCAGATAAGCAGGAGAAGTCCTCCATCATGGAGAAACTGCAGTCTATGAAAGAAAAGCAGGCCGGACAGCAGAAAACAGCACCGATGGTGGAAACGGCAAAGAAACAGGAAGCGGCATTGTAGGGATAACCCGGAAAGGAGCAGATATGGGAAGATATGCAGAATTACAGAAAGCATGGGATGAAAACAGAGAGAAATTTCGCAGACTTAAGGAAGAAATGGAGAAAAATGAGGCTGCCTTCCGTAAAATTGACCAGGAGATGGAAGCAATGGAGCAGGAACCGATTAAAGACAGTGATGTGGTGGTTATGTTTTCCTCTCAGTTTGAAACGGATTATGTGGTATGTAAAATAACAGATCAGAGCCGGGAATGGGTAAAAGAACAGATGGAGACCATTGCCGGAATGGATGAGGATGCGCTGGGAGATTTGATGTGGAAGAATATTTCAGAGATCAGGGCGCAGAGGTGATGTCGATATTGGCATCAAATGGAAAAGGAGATGATTACCCGGTTTTTATGATTTCTGGTTTGATGTAGATGGAACAGAGGTAGTAGAAAGCACAGAACTTTCTATAGAAAAACAGATAGAAAACCTGATTAATCGTATAGACTTTGGGGAACCTGTATTGAATGATTCGGAATGGAAACTACTCCACATGTATGCGGAGAAAACAGGAAATATGGAAGATACCTATAAGCTGGCACAGGAGCTTCGGGATACGCTTCATCATCCGGATTTTCGTGTCCATGAGCAGGTGATTGAAAATGCAAGAAAGGAACTGGAGGCACCTGTTTTCTTAAATGAGAAAGAAAAAAAGAATTGTTTACCGGAGAGACAGACCGTTTCGGTATTTATCAGTTAAAAGATGGTGAAGAGCTGCACTACCATCGTTTCGCCAGTCTGGATTTACTGGAAAAATCCGGTCTGCAGGTGGAAAAGGGAAACTACGAGCTGATTTATACAGCACCGCTTCAAAAAAGGACAGACCCTGGATGATATTTTTGAGCAGTTTAACCTGTTTCGTCCGGAAGATTTTACCGGACATTCCCCTGTCAGTCAGTGATATTGTACTGATTCATCAGAATGGGGAGAACCATGCTCAGTATGTAGATCGTTTTGGATTTCAAGAAGTATCGCAGTTTTTAGAGCAGCAACAGGATAGAACAGAGCAGAAAGCAGAGCATTCCTATATTGACCACTATTATGTAGTAGAGGATTTGCAGAAAGCCGGGCCGCTGGACATAAAGAAGTATGCAGACATAAAAGAAGCATTACAGGCGTACTTTGCACTGCCCAATGATAAGAGAAAAGCCTTTGGTATCCAGAACAGCAATCCGCTTCCGGGAAGTCTTGACTTTATCCACTGTTATAACGGCATAGACCGCATGATTTTCGATTACCGGGAGGTAGAAGGGTGGATAATCCGGAGATACAATCCGTAGTAGAGCAGATTGATGTTGCGATTGATCTGCATGAGACACAGATTGCTTATGCGATTGGCGGACGGTATTTTACCATCCAGCATACGGATGAAGGATTTGATTATACCTTTACAGCCGGAATTACCGGGAGTTGGACGGAGGAGTTTATGACAATACGGATTTAAACATAGAAGAAGCTATGAGTGAAATTTTGGAAGATGAGAACCTGGACTATGAGGATGGGGAGGTGTTGAACTATGAGTCATTCATGGAGCGTGTGGAAGAAGCAAACCGCATAGAGCCGCAGAAACTATCTGAGGAATACTTTTCGGTGTATGCCCACTCAGCGGCGTATGCCAGAGAACACGGGGAACTGGAACAGTATCGAATATCCAGAAACGAGAACATTGCCTGCAAAAATGCCATAGAAGCGGCTATCCGTGATAATTTTGACGGATGCATCTGCAGCCGGATGCGGCAGAGGAAGTGCTTGACGGATATGGTATGGAGCGGGTTGTTTACGTTCTTTCCAGCAGCATCCGTCTGAAAGAGCAGGACGGACGCTTTTCACGGGAAAACAAGGAATGGGCAAAGACAATCCCGGTAGCGGAGGATATGGACAGTTGGGAGAGAAATAGAAATATAGATTTTCTGGTAGACAGCCATCCGGCGGTGTTGGATGGATTCGTCCATCTGGTGCGTCAGAACAGGCACAGAGGGAAGCAAAGCAAAATATGAAGAAGCTCGTCGGGTTCTACATCCTTACTGATAAACCCTCTTGCACCGATACTCTTTGCTTCTTTGCGATAAACAGGAAGATTATAGCCAGATAATATGACAATTTTTTGATCTGGAAAACGCTCCAACAAATGTTGTGTGAGCATTAAACCGTCCTCGTCTGCCAGTCCTCCTAAGTTAATGTCAATCAACAGAATATCCGGCAGTTCTCCGGCAATCAGTTCTTCCAGATGTTGAATGTCTTTTGTACTGGAAAACTGTTCAATTTCCGGGAAGTCACATAAGGCAATGGAAAGGCTCTTTGCAAAAAGGGCATGGTCATCGACTAATAAAACTTTCATACGAATCACCTCCGTTCATAGGCATAGAAATGGCAATCGTTGTTCCTCCACCAGCGGCTGGCTTGATATTCATAGTGCCGTTTAATAAGTTGACCTGTTACGGATTTCTTTATCATGCTTTCATTGTACCCCATCCGCTGCATAATTTTATAGTCGGATTTGTCATAGGAAACAGAGGATATATTTTGAAAATATAATATGCTTCCTGTTGCAATCAAGAAGATAACCGTTGCAAAACAAATCAGTAAAAAGGTAGAGCTGTTTTCCCGATCAATTCATCCTGCCGCTGCCATGCAGACACAAGATATGGATTTTCCGGTATAGCTTCTTTTTAGTGCCAGATATGCTTGTTCATTAGAACACATATTTTCGCCATCAATGCTGACTACCCGGATTTTCTCTGGGCTCCTCTGGTTCAGAGCATGATACGCCGTATCGGAAACAACTAAAGTTCCAACGCTGTTTCCAAAGCTCAGAGCATTTTGCAGGCTGGTTTCCCGGACAGTAACCGTTGAAACATCGTTTCCTGCTACTGTCAATGTGTATTTGGCTCCAATATCGGCTTGCTCCGTATCCGGGCGGTATTTTATCAGAATACACTCATCGTCGGCAAGCTCCTGGAAGGGCAGCTCTTTTCCCTGTAATTTGCATAACTGAAAAGTAGTCCGACTGACTCATACATTCAAATCCCGGAATGCGTCCTTTTTCTGCACTGATGTCATATTCTACCGGAAGATTTTCTGATGTTGCAGTTACTTTCAGCAATGTGGTTTCATGGCTTTGGTATGCTTCATTGCCGATTGCCTGATCCAGTGCATCTAAGGAGCGTTGCTTTTCCTCATCATCTGTAATTCGGAACTCCATAGCAGATGGAATAATCCGCTCCAAGGCTTCCAGCGGATACCACACGGATAATACCGTTGCTCCCAAAATTGCCAATATTCCTGCTGATAATAAAATCAGTAGAATTAAAGACTTTGCATTGGAACGGATGCGGTGCATAAATTTAGGAACCACGATAATGGTATTTGCCCGATACAGAGAACTTTTTCTTCTGCCGGATTTTCTGGCAGGCGTATGGCAAAAAAGAGTAAATAAAGAATATAGTTCCGGCAACCACCAGAAGCATTGTCAGCAACGCAATAGGGGAAAATCCGATGGTGTACCAAACAGATTTCCTTCCCCGCATCATATCAAGGGCAAGCCCATATCCGCAGAGCAGACAGGATAAGCCTATAAATGCAGTGATAAAATGAACTCGAATGGGTTTTTCCGTTTTCTTTTCCAGCCGTACTAAATCAAGCAGGGTGGACTTTTGAAGCAATCTTGCATTGGATAATGTCAATGTAATCAAAACCACAACAACAAAAGATAGGATTGACTTTACCGCTGCTGGATAAATCAAAGGGATTGCAGCCTGATCTATGGTAATTCCTAAAAGTGCGACGATTCCGGCGATAACTCCTTTGTGGAGGACACTGCCTGCCAGAATACCGAGAACCATACCGCCAAAACAAATAAAGATATTCTCAAAGGTCAATAGCCCCAACATTGCAGATTTTCGATACCCCAGCAGAGAATAAATCCCTAATTCTCTCATACGTCGCCGCATAAAAAAACTATTGGAATAGAACATATAAAAAATGACAAATGCCATGATGAATACTGCTACTGTCCGGCACATGGTTTCCACTCTGCCATCCGAAGATATTTTTTCCATGATGATCTGGTTCATGGAAAAATGAAGTAAAGCAGAAGTAAATCATCAAGACAAAAGAAACGGAAAAAAGGTACAGGAAATAAAACGAAAAGTTCCGTTTCAGATTTTTTTTTTAAGGCAATGGCAGATAATTTCATGGAATCGCCCCCTTACCGCTGTTTATCCTGTCTGGCGGCTTCTTGCATGATTTCCTCATAGAATTCACGGCGTTCCCTGTTACACCGTTTCAATTCGGAAATGATATGCCCGTCCTTAAAGTACAAAATGCGATCTGTATAGCTTGCCGCATACGGGTCATGTGTTACCATTAAAATTGTTGTTCCTAAAGCCTGATTGACTTCTGAGAGGGCAAAGAGCAGTTCCGTTGCTGAACTGCTGTCCAATGCCCCGGTGGGTTCGTCTGCAAAAAATCAGTGGTGGACGCTTTACCATTGCACGAGCAGCGGCAACACGCTGGCGCTGACCACCGGATAACTCACTGGGGTATTTTTTTCAGTTGTGAAGCAATTCCGAACAGTTCCGCAAGCTCCATCACTTTTTTATCAATCTCTTTGGCACTTTTGTGCAGCAAGGTCAGAGGTACTGCAATATTTTCCTGCACAGTCAGACTGTCCAACAAAAAATACTCTTGAAAGATAAAGCCGAGATTATTCTTACGAAAATCGGCTGCCTGTGTTTGACTAAGCTCTTGAATTTTAACTTTTCCCATGTTAATATTACCGCTTGTTGGCACATCAATAGTGGATAGCACATTCAAAAAAGCGTTGTTTTGCCGGAGCCGGAAGCTCCCATAATACCGAGAAATTCACCCTGCATCACATCAAAGGAAACGTGATCCAGTCCAGGTTTTGGTTGGGTTTGATAGATTTTGGTTATGTCATTTACTTGCAATAATGTACTCATAATTGTTCGCTCCTTTCGTGGTACTTAAACAGTATAACGAACACTTTTTTAATATAGCATGAGTAAATCACGCAAACTTTTTGCGTGATTTACTCATGCTATATTTATTTAGTTTTGATAAGATATTATGGAATACATTACCGCATCGTGGAATTATGATTTTCTTTTGTTGTTATATTGATTTTATTTATCAGATGAGAATAATACATTTACAAAGGATTATAAAGAAGGTTGATAGAAAGCGAGTATAAACGAAAAATAAAGTTTTGATAAGGGGGCAGGTGGTTTGGGTGGAAAAATGCTAATTGTTTCTTTTTGAAGAAGATGAAGAAGAAATTTTCGATACAGTTCTAAAAGTCTTGCAGGAAAATGAGATGATTCAATTTCAACATAAATGCAGGAACAAAAACGAAATCCGGTATATAAATCTTTTGATAGATATTGGTCAAAGGATTGTAAAAAAATGTAATCAGGAAACAGAGTTAACATATAAAGAATTTGAAATTCTCCATCTTCTGGCAGCGCATCCAGGTCAGGTATTCAGCAAAGAACAGATTTATGATATTGTCTGGAACGAACCGTACTCTGGCGATTACAACATTGTGATGACGCACATTCATCATATCCGGACAAAACTCGAAGATGATCCGACCCATCCTTTTTACATTCAGACTGTATGGGGCGTTGGTTATCGGTTCAATAAAAATGCAAGCAGCGAACTATAATTTAGAACGCTGCTTGTTTTTTAATCAGGATATGTATAGGTTGAGTTGGCTGTCAGAGTTCTTCCCCAGTTGTGTTCTTCCCGGAGTACCCGCAGCACATGAATTTCTTTCTCAGATTCTTTCACAATATAGAAAATGATGGAAGGCGGGAACGGTTTTTTATAAATAACATAACTTCGATACCAGAACTATGTTTTGGGGAACATACTGCCCATATATCCCAACTTTGTCATTTCATTTTTTATATCATTTTGGAAACGGTCAGCTCGTTCCCGTCCAAAGTCAGCTTCAATATAATCTGTAAGATCGGTCACGTCATAGATGGCTTCCCAGGTCAAAAAATAACTTTATACTCGTGCATTTCTTCTTATATCCCGCAATTCTGTGATTTTTCTAAAGGCATCCTCAAGTGGCAATTCTCTTTGGCTTCCATGTCATCAATGCCTCTATCTAGCATCCGCAGAAGATGAGTGTCATTTTCTTGTTTTTGATTCAGTCGATCCATTGCTGTAAATTCCATAATATCACCCAATCATACTGTTTTAATTAGTGTATGCGGTTCCAGTGTTTCTACTCATAGCTTATCATAAAATGAAGATTCTCACGATCAAAATTTGCACATCCCTGCCCGATCCGGGCAATCTGTTCCCATAAAGAAAAAAAACTCTCAACATGTTGAGAGCCTTGGAAAATACTGCCTATTTCTGGTCACTTACGCCTAATAAATATTCACATGACACACGAAAAAACTCTGCAATAGCCACTACCTCATAGTCAGGTACAAACCGTGTGCCTTGTTCAATCCGCAAAATGGTCAGATCGTTAAAATCATGTCCGGCAAGCTGAAGCTGTTCGGCCAGTCCTTTTTGTGAGAGCTTTTTCTGTATTCTTAATTCTTTCACCCGTTTTCCAATCCGGTTTTTTGAATTTGTTTCCTTATCCCAGTAGATGATCATTCTATTCCTCAAAACTTTCTAAAGATGAAGTTGCATAGTTTTATATTACGGAATAAAATGATTCATATACTTCTAAAGATGAAGTTATAGAAAATATTCTTGTTGAAAATTATGGATAAATTGATAATACGGACTGTAAAAGAAAATACTGAAAAAGAAAGGCGGTAACACAAATGAACGTATTTTATGAAACTTTATCCGGGGTATTGGAAGAAATTCGTAGTGAGGGTATGGAAAGAGAGTATGTGATTCTTCCGGAGGATTTAAAAGAGGCAGAAGCAGAGCTGAAAACAGAACGTAAAAAGTTTGAAGCACTGCTTGAAAATCTGCAGGGGAAGAAAAAGGAGATTTTGGAAAGCTATATGAGCGCTGTTGAGCATGTTCATTTCAAAGAGGAGCAGCGAGCATATTATCAGGGATTATGGATGGAGTATTACTGTTAAGCAGTCTCGGTCTTGTACCAAAAGGGAAAAAATGTGGATGAGCTTATTAAAAAATTGAAGTGATGGAAAAGGTGGTGTGTGTGATAACATGCCACCTTTTCCAGTTCAAAAAAGTAAAGAAAAACTCAAATGAAAATTCAGATATTTTTGCTACTTTCTTGGATGGGTTTTTGATACGTCCTTAGATAAGCTTCGACAATCGCTAAAATGGTAGTAATTTGGTCTTCCGTACATTGTGTTAAATAGAGCTGGAGTCTTTTATAATCCAGATTTTCTACAAGCATATTCGGAAAAAAAAAAAGGATCGGCAGAAATATTCAAGGTACGGATCAGCTTTGAAAATATTTCAAGGCTTGGAATATTGCCGCGATTTTCAATCTCTTTTATGTATCTTGTGGAAACACCGGATTTTTTTCTGCCAGTTCATCATACGTCAGTTTTTGCTCCATTCGTGCTTTCTTTAGGCGTAACCCTATTGCTTTATCAATTCGTTTTGTCTTTGCCATATAATAACCTCCACTTATAGTGTATAGTTCACAATCCGGAAAGAAAATGCATTATAAGTTCCCTAAATTAGAGGGGTATATTGCACTTTTTGAACTTGGAGGGCAGACTTGCAAAATGGCATTCAAAAGAAATGGCTGCTTAATGAACGTACATTTGGGAGAAATTATTTGTCAGGATATTTTAAAGAAGGTGATCAGGAGAACTTTTCTTCCGTGTAGGAAGGAAAACGCATAGGAATTATATTTTTCAAAAAAGAAAACTATGGTTTCAAAAGTGCATTATACGCCCCTGAATTGTGGGGGAAAAATAGCATATGGGATATAAATAACGTCTGGTGGGTAGTTGCTCATGCAGGCGTTTTTTATATATTTGAGAATTTTTTAAAAAATTTTCACTTCCACCCGTACATCGGGAATAAGCCTACGGGACAAGAACGAAAGGGAAAAAGGTTTCGCTCTTGGACAGTTGGTACGGGAAGGAGGTGAATCTTATGGAGAAATCTACTTCCAGTGACGAACTTACGGTCAGAAATCAATTTGACCGGATCTGTAAAATGGCATTGAAGTCAGAGGTAACGGATTATATCAGGCATCTGGTATATCGCCAGAGGTATGAGATATTGTTTTCTGAAATGTCAAAAAGGAGTTGGATCAGCTTTTTTACTATGGATGAATACAATGAAGAAAGTCATTGCTTTCAAGTGCTTGGTTATGACATTGAAGTGAAAAGTACGTTGATTGCGGAAGCATTGCAGACACTTACAGAAAAGAAGCGGGATGTGATTCTGCTTGCATATTTTATGGGGATGAGTGATGCGGAAATAGCAAGAGAAATGAATCTTGTGAGAAGTACAATCAATGAACATCGAAAAACGTTCGTTGGAGCTGCTGAAAAAAGTTATGGAGGAAAGTACAGATGAAAAATGAGTTTGAGAAAAAATTGCTGCCTTTCCATATTATTGAGGCAGCAACCATGGTGATGTGGAGGCCATCAATGTGGTTCTGAAGCATTATGAAAGCTACATAAAAAGATTATCTACCAGAAAGCTGTATGATGAATTTGGACAGCTTCATTATTGTGTAGATGAAACTTTACGTCGGCGTTTGGAAACAAAACTGATTACAAAGATTTTGAAGTTTAAACCGGTTCCCTATGGAATGGATCAAAGTGAAGAAAGTAGTAATTAAAGTTTGAGAACAGTACGACAGCGCTTATAAGGCAGCTCTTTATCCCTTTCAGGAGCCGGATAGATAAGTGCATCGCACCTTGAAAATTGAATATGGTCAATCCTGCAAGGACGTATGGAACAGTTGAGCCAGATAGCAGATACGCCAGGACTGCCTGTTTCTGAACTTCCCGACAACTTGTCGGGAAGTCTGGGAATGAAAAAAGCGAAGAAATACTGATTCGGGTATTGAAGCAAAGGTACGAGCGAGAATTATGCTGTTATGAGCAGAGGATAGGAACTTTGCGGCCACGATGCTGTTTTTTTGATAATGATACTTCCGCAATAGTCCGGTCTGAAGAAGATGGTGCAAAAAATTCAATGGGGCCACGCCTGACATTAACACAAGATGGCCACTATGTAAAAATGGAAGAGGGTAGAAAGTGGCTAAAAGCAGAAAAATGTTGCGAAAAGGCGAAAGTCAGCGGAAAGGATTATTTTTAAATGTCTGCCAATAAAAAAAAGAGCCTGATTAAAGATCAACTGGATGGACTGGATGTATATGCAGCAGGAAAAGCGGATCTAAATTTTGTGTTTGACAGGTATATTTCAACGAAAACTGATTTAAGGCAGAGCTACATATACCAATTTATGCTTATATGTATATGATCGTTTTGTCAGACCAGAATTTTGGAAAGAAGAAAATAGGTACGATTAAATATTCTGATGTATTGTATTTTATCTTCATTTGAATAAATGAAAAAACATTTACAGATCAATACACTGGAAATAATTCATACGGTGCTTCATCCAACGTTTCAGCTTGCTGTCGGGATGAAATTATCCGCAATAATCCATCTGCTGGTGTAATGGCAAAAATAAAAAAAAAACCAGGGAAAAATCACGGCGTTCGGCATGCATTAACGGTAGAGCAGCAAAGGGCATTTATGAATTATATGGCAAATAATCCTGTGTTTTGCAAATGGACACCCACTTATTTACAGTATTACTTGGAACTGGATGTCGGATAGGGAATAATAGGTCTCCGATGGGAAAGATATTGATATGGAAAAACGTCTGATTGGCGTTAATCATAGCGTAACCTATTATGCCAGAAAAACAGATACAAGAAAATGTGAATTTGCTGTTTTCTTTGCCAAAAACAGAGGCAGGTATTCAGTGATTCCTATGATGGATGCTGTATATGAAGCTTTCGAGGAGGAATATGAATACCAGCAGGAGAATGGTTTTAACGTGATAGAACTTGATGGTATGACCGGATTCATCTTTAGTAACCGGTTTGGAAATCTTCATAATCCACAGTCAATCAATAGAACTATTCGACGTATATCGGAAAGTTATAATGCAGAGGAAGTGTTAAAGGCTAAAAAGGAAAGGCGCCAGCCAGTTATAATTCCACACTTTTCGTGTCATCATCTTAGACATACTTTTGTACAAGATTCTGCGAAAATGAAACGAACATTAAAGTGATTCAGGCAGTTATGGGCCATGCAAACATTGAAACAACTATGGACATATATGCTGAAAAGTCACAGATATATGAAAAAAACAGAGGCAATAGAAAAACTATCACAAGCTTGATGTATTTAGGAAAGTTCTTTAGGAACTTTTTCATGTACAACAAAAGAAGTGTGGTATACAACAAAACTACAATAAATCCTGATTTTTAGATACTGAATAATACAGCATAATAAGGTATCATATTAGAGGAAAAACCTTGAATAGGATAATACGGAATAGCACGTTATCTCGTGCAACTTTCCCCGACGATGAAGTCACAGGGTGCTGCTAAGAACGAAGCAAACAAATTTTGCACAGGAAACACCGCCAGTTGAAGATTGATTTTTCCAAAGTAAAAAGTTGAGCCATTATTCGAAGAATTTGTTGATTTTGATACTTTCAGCAAGTCAGATTTCAGAGCTGTAAAGGTAAAAGCATGTGTTGCAGTTTAAGAAATCAAAAGCTGTTACAGTTCACTCTGGACGATGGAACAGGCACAGATCGTACCATTTTAAGCGGTATTCACGCTTATTATGAGCCAGAAGAACTGGTTGGAAAAGACACTAATTGCGATACTAACCTGCCGCCAAAAAGCAATGATGGGAATTGAATCCTGTGGAATGCTTCTCCGTGCAATCCACGAGGAAGAAGGAGAGGAAAAACTTCACCTTCTGATGGTTGATAACCACATCGGCTGGTGCTAAACTGTATTAATAAAGAATATCAAAAAATAACACTATGCTTTGTACCAATTTTCGAGAGTTTGTACCAATTTTGTACCAATCATTCGGAGATTTTGAAGAAGTATGGTAGGATATGTGAATGGAAGAGACGCTGGAATGAGAGTTCTGGTCTCTTTTTTGTGTATTCAATTTGCAACAAGGTGTGAAAAGTTTAAAATATGCTCATAGAAGGAGGAGTGGAACCAAGAGCAGATTCGGAACATTATGGACAGTATGATAAAAAATTGTATGACATGGAACTGGCTGTGCCAGGGGCATTTCAGCCAGAACTCTGGCAGATATGGATCGTACGGTAAAGTAACTTTAAGAAAGGTGATGTTTCTCCAGCTATCGACCTGTCAGATTTGTAGAATAAAAACGGAATATGGAATTTTAACTGAGCAGCTACTCTATAAATAATAGGGTGGCTGCTTTTATTCCTTATAAAATTTGGGAGGTGTTTGTCTAAAGTTGGAGAAAAATACTTATTGCATAACCGAGTGTGGTACGCTTATAATAAGTAAGATATCTACTATATTTGAACCTGAAGGTGCCGTGAGAGGCGTGGAAGCCTGGTAATAAGGCAGCAGGAGGTGGGACTATGCCGATAACAACACAGAAATTTATTGGACAGTACACAAATTTTGCAGAAAATAGCATATGGAAAACATTTAAAAAGGTGATTTTGTATGGTTCTTATGCAAGAGGTGATTACAGGGATGGTTCAGATATAAGATATTATGATTCTTCTGGATTTATCTGATGGATATAAAACAGTATCGGCATGAATTATCTGGTGAAACCTTTGATTTTTAATATGGATCACGATCTTGATATAAGAGCATAGCTAAAAGTCAACAGCATTTTCAAAAATTGGGTTGATGCATACCCATTTGTAAACGATGGAAAAAGAGGAGGTAAAGCTATTTGAAGCAGCCTAATGAAAAAGGAACACAGAAGGATCTGGTTCTGTATAGAATTGAAACGGCACAAAGTGACATTAAAGCCGCAGAGATCGCTTCTCGGTGCGAAAAAGAGTTTCGTGGTGCCAATAATCGTGACATATTACGGAATCTATCATGCTGTGTCTGCAATTCATGCGCTAGACGGAAATGCTTATAAAAAGACATAAGGATGCATTGGCAAACTTCAATAAAAAACTATGTCAAAACCAGTTTTTCCAAGAAAGCTCGGAAAAGAAAATTGCTGAAGCAGAAGAAATAAGACATGCCAGTGATTATGATGGATTTTTATATAGCTACTAAGGTCGAGACTGAACAGATTTCAGACCAAAGAGTTAGTGAAGCTGGTGAAGAATATGTTCAAGAAAGATGGGCACAAGGAAGATGAACACTTCAAATTGAATATGGATATAACGTTAAAAGTCTTGACAGCATTTTCATACCAGTCTTGGAATATGTTGTAAGAGGTATTGTAGCTGGATCTCTATCACTGATACTGATTTGTTGCTCGCCACCTACAGAGATGGGGAGTCATTTCATCTGATATAAAACAAGAGCACTTCTTAGAAGTTTGATATATGATACCTCTAAAGTAGATAAGGAAAATAACTAAAAATCTACTTTGGAGGTATTTTTATCAGGAAGAAAAAAAGAAGCCTACCGAAGTTATGGCGTTTGCAAACAGCAAGGCTTGGTTTGCAATCAAACAAGATATAATGAAGAAAAAAAAGAGGAGGCGATATTTATGGCAAAGAACAGCAAATATTTTTTGCAGTCGATGTTGAGCCTGAAGTGAAAGAACAGGCAGAGCAGGTGCTTGATCGACTTGGAATTCCAATGTCCAATGCAGTAGGAATGTTTCTGAGACAGATTGTATCCAGAGAGGAATTCCTTTTGAGATGAAACTTCCAGCTTATGAGGAGCCTGTGGCATATGGCTCTCTGACAAAGGAACAGTTCAATGCAGAAATAGAAAAAGGTATGGAAGATATTAAGGCTGGCAGAGTGTATTCAGCAGATGAAGTTGAAGCAGAAATGAAACGGGAATTTGGTATATGAAATATAAAGTGATGTATACAGCAGAACAAAGAAAGATCTGAGAAATATTTTCAGATATATTTCAGAGGAACTGTTAGCTCCAGAGAATGCTGCAGGACAGGCAGAGCGGATTATGACGGCAATTCGGAAGCTGGATACTATGCCGAACAGAAATCGGCTCTATGAGGAAGAACCGTGGCACAGCAGAGGACTTCGATTCTTTCCGGTGGATAATTATCTGGTATTTTATCAAAACAGATGATGAAACTGAAACGGTATATGTAGTGCGAATTATGTATGGTGGACGTGATGTTCATTGGAAGGTATCTTCCAGTCGGCGTTTGTTTCTCAGGATGTATGACAGCTCATACGTTTGAGACAGTTCTCCATAACAGACGGAAGTATCTTTTGACGCTGTCAGAGCAGGTGAAAAAATTATCATTTCGCCAGTTCATCCACTGGAATCAGCATACAAGCGCAGAAATTCTCCACAGGCTGGAAACATTTAATGATCAGTTCACGGTTAATCCCCGACTGTAGAAGCGGATATGCCTGTTGCCTCCGTTCACTGCCACATCTGTATGGTAGGCAGAAGCTTACGTGCTCCATAGGGAAATTTTACATAAAAGACTGGTTCAGAACATCCTTTATTTTTCTTCTCCAGCTGCTCGAAGGTCCTGTTGCATGCGGAAAAGAAAATCAAGGCCGAACCCTCTTCCTTATAGGTTAATTCGATCACACAACAGGCAATGGTCATTTGATTCAAAATGGAAAAACGTGAACAGATATCTATGAAAGGAGTGCAAGGTTCCTGATGTAAAGCTTTATTAAAGATTTATGCTTGCGGCAGTGCGTTTTGCGCCCCTCAAGAAGGGTACCGTCATTCATATGATACGTGCAGTTTTTCAATATAGTCGATATGGTTTCTGGAAACAAGAACACTTATTTATGCTTTAGAAATTGTAGGAAATAAGAACTTTAAAAAATCTTATAGTGATGAACGTCCTCACGATAAATCTGTCAGTCATGTAAATACAGGTCTTGTTCTCTTCTCTGGACAGATACTTGATGTCGTTTATATGGATGTTGTGCCTGTAGAAAATTTCTCAGTATTTTTTTCATCCATTTAACCAGCCCCTCCCTGACTTTGTGGCCTATTTTCGTACAGTATAGCATGGAATCACCGTTGTCATTGTTGTTATAAGAAAATTATTAAGAAAATATAGTATAAGTATACTTTTTTTTCAGAATGATTTTTCAAACACAACGTATGAAAAGGAGAGGTTCTGGGAAAATATGGAACAACAACGCTGTAATATTTTCTTGCGTACATAAGAGAAATATGTATGTTGCTCTTTCAAAGGATATAAATGAAAAAAAATGGACAATATACCCAAAATTATTCATTTTATTTTAATGTTGCTACATGGGCGCTTTTGTCATGGGATGTAATGGCGGACAATCCTGGCAGAGACACCTAAATGTGGCAGTGAAGAT
>VOFC01006601.1_pt1:0-2500 | contig 39487 bp, 53 predicted proteins | sample 5384161 | NCBI WGS metagenome assembly VOFC01 (sample SAMN12384722, study PRJNA508395) | human gut metagenome | isolation source: healthy gut B | host: Homo sapiens
TGCAGCAACGCCGCGTGAGGGATGACGGCCTTCGGGTTGTAAACCTCTGTCTTCTGTGACGATAATGACGGTAGCAGAGGAGGAAGCTCCGGCTAACTACGTGCCAGCAGCCGCGGTAATACGTAGGGAGCAAGCGTTGTCCGGATTTACTGGGTGTAAAGGGTGCGTAGGCGGCTAGGCAAGTCAGACGTGAAAACCATGGGCTCAACCTGTGGACTGCGTTTGAAACTGTTTAGCTTGAGTGAAGTAGAGGTAGGCGGAATTCCCGGTGTAGCGGTGAAATGCGTAGAGATCGGGGGAGGAACACCAGTGGCGAAGGCGGCCTACTGGGCTTTAACTGACGCTGAGGCACGAAAGCATGGGTAGCAAACAGGATTAGATACCCTGGTAGTCCATGCCGTAAACGATGATTACTAGGTGTGGGGGGTCTGACCCCCTCCGTGCCGGAGTTAACACAATAAGTAATCCACCTGGGGAGTACGGCCGCAAGGTTGAAACTCAAAGGAATTGACGGGGGGCCCGCACAAGCAGTGGAGTATGTGGTTTAATTCGAAGCAACGCGAAGAACCTTACCAGGTCTTGACATCCGACTAACGAAGTAGAGATACATTAGGTGCCTTTCGGGGAAAGTCGAGACAGGTGGTGCATGGTTGTCGTCAGCTCGTGTCGTGAGATGTTGGGTTAAGTCCCGCAACGAGCGCAACCCTTATCATTAGTTACTACGAAAGAGGACTCTAATGAGACTGCCGTTGAGAAAACGGAGGAAGGTGGGGATGACGTCAAATCATCATGCCCCTTATGACCTGGGCTACACACGTACTACAATGGCCGTAAACAAAGGGAAGCTAAGCTGCGAAGTGGAGCAAACCCCTAAAAACGGTCCCAGTTCGGATTGTAGGCTGAAACTCGCCTACATGAAGTTGGAATTGCTAGTAATCGCGGATCAGCATGCCGCGGTGAATACGTTCCCGGGCCTTGTACACACCGCCCGTCACACCATGGGAGTCGGTAACACCCAAAGTCGGTCGCCTAACCTTCGGGAGGGCGCCGCCTAAGGTGGGATTGATGACTGGGGTGAAGTCGTAACAAGGTAGCCGTATCGGAAGGTGCGGCTGGATCACCTCCTTTCTATGGAGACATAAAGTGAACTGAGGTTTGCTTTTAACATCCAAGGTCAGGAATTACGAAGTTTGATTTGTAAGTGTTGTTTAATTTTGAAGGCCCTATAGTACATACTTTGTATGTACATTGGAAGTTTGGTTTGTCAAACTTCGCTTTCTTTTATGAGAAGAAAGTAAACGAGCTTTCAACTGGAAACAGAATGGGCAGAACAACAGAAGAGAGATGCCCTATGTTCAATTGAATATGGGGGTGTAGCTCAGCTGGGAGAGCACCTGCTTTGCAAGCAGGGGGTCATCGGTTCGATCCCGTTCATCTCCACCAGGACAGAGATGTCCAAGAGAATAAGGGTGCAAAGGGGCAGGACAGCCGCCTCTAATCCAAGATATGGGCTTATAGCTCAGCCGGTTAGAGCGCACGCCTGATAAGCGTGAGGTCGGTGGTTCGAGTCCACTTAAGCCCACCAAAGCAGGGAAACCTGCAAAGAATTGAATAAGAGTGTGCGTAGAGATGAAGGGAAGTTTGCTAAGCAAACTTCCGCATTAAAGGGCATGTTCGCATTCACTGTTGTACATTGAAAACTGAATAGAGAAGCAGATATGATAGAGTAAAGACAATATTGTTATTTATGAAATCTACAATTTTGAATTAATTACAAAGAAGAACCAAAGAAAATCACATGGTCAAGCTACAAAGAGCGTAAGGGGAATGCCTTGGCACCAGGAGCCGACGAAGGACGCGGCAATCTGCGAAAAGCTGCGGGTAGGCGAAAGCAGCCAATGATCCGCAGATATCCGAATGGAGCAATCCGGCTGGAGTCAAGTCCAGTCAACGTATGCTGAATCCATAGGTATATGGGGGAACCGCCTGAACTGAAACATCTAAGTAGGGCGAGGAAAAGACATCAACAGAGATTCCCTGAGTAGTGGCGAGCGAAAGGGGAAGAGGCCAAACCGGGAGTAGCAATACACTCGGGGTTAGGACAGTAGAATGTATGGCAGAGCATAGCAGAATGGCATGGGAAGGCCAACGAAACAGTGTGAAGTCACGTATGCGAAAAGCGAAGCTGGCAAGCTGTATCCAGAGTACCGCCGGACACGTGAAACCCGGTGGGAACAGGGGGGACCACCCTCCAAGCCTAAATACTACCCAGTGACCGATAGAGAAGAGTACTGTGAAGGAAAGGTGAAAAAGGACCCCGGGAGGGGAGTGAAATAGAACCTGAAACCCTGTGCTTACAAGCACCGAGAGCCCGTCAATGGGTGATCGGGTACTTTTTGTAGAACGGTCCGGCGAGTGAATGTAACTGGCGAGGTTAAGCACCTAAAAGGTGTGGAGCCAAAGCGAAAGCAAGTCTGAACAGGGCGATATGAAGTCAGAT
>VOFC01006601.1_pt1:5000-39487 | contig 39487 bp, 53 predicted proteins | sample 5384161 | NCBI WGS metagenome assembly VOFC01 (sample SAMN12384722, study PRJNA508395) | human gut metagenome | isolation source: healthy gut B | host: Homo sapiens
AATTATAAGAGAGGTAGAGAAATGAAAAAAAGAAAGATATTATTAACATTATTGCTTTCAGCAGCGATTGTAGCGAGTGCGGCGGCTTGTGGTACATCAACACCATCGGTTTCTGTATCAAGCACACCATCAGTAGTAAGTAGTGATACTATATCAAATGAAAGTCTACTAAATGAAAAAAAAGATTTTTGACTATGATAAAGTTTGTAAGAATATTAAATTGGGGGATAGAGCAATAAATATTCCATTTTCCGTTAAAGATTTAGGTATGGCATATAGTATTGATTATGATAATGCTTATTATACAAAAAATGATGATAGTACATATAATGTTGCTTTTGATATTTATCATAATTCCATTAAGGTACTTGATGCACAAATCTGTAATTTATCGAAAGAGTATAAAGAAGATAATAAAAATTTTGACGATATAGATATAAATGTATATATTCAAAAAGAGATACCAAAAATAACGAGTTGCTTACAATTTATGGAATATCTATAGGAGATAATATTGATAAGACAGTTGAATTATTTGGAGAATCACATGAAACCATTACTGATAATACAGGCGGTTCATATAATTATTATAAAGATAATTCAGACAAGAATAAAAGTGCTACGTTCATTTACGAAGATAAACATATATATTATATGATTTATATGTATTGATAAATAGGAGGTTTGACAAAATGGAAAATAATATTGATAGATACTGTTTGGAAAAAAGTGATTTTACAACCTATAAAGGGGTTATAAAAAGAATATTAAAGGAGAAGTATATCTATGGAAAAACTTACAAATGCACAATTACTTTTTTTAGATAATTTAATATATTTAGATTTATCTAATTTATAAAAGAGGAATAAGAATGAAAACAAAGAAAATATTATTAGCGTTATTACTTTCGGCGGTAGTTGTATCAAGTGCTACTGCTTGTGGTACATCAACGCCAGTTACTTCTGTACCAAGTACAGAAAGCACATTAAGCACACAAAGTGCTGTATCACAGGCGTCAGCAGTAAGTGATAATTCTACATCGAGCGAAACAAAATATTCTGATGATAATGATACGAAAGTTAAGCAAATGTTAGAAAATGTAACATTTGATGGTAAAAAGTTATCTTTTCCATTTAAGGCGAGTGACTTAGGAAGTGGTTATTCTTTTAGTGATGATGTTTCTGTCTACGAAAATAAGTATGCAGTAACATATCTGTTATATAATGGAGAAAAAGTAACGACCGTAACTTTATTGCAGTACGATAGCAAAAAGAATGTTGATGAATGGTATGCTTATTCAATAAATCTTTCTAATACAGATGATATCAAGTTCCATGATTTATTAAAGATTGATAAAATTGGGTTAGGTGATAATATTGATAGTGTGATAAGTAAATTTGGTAAACCAACAAATATTGATGAATCAGAAAATACAAAAAGTTATGTGTATGAAACCAATGAGAATGTTAATAAAATTACTATATTATCTAATAATAATTTTATAGAGTATATTGGTGTGACTTTTAATTTAAGGAATAGGTGAAAATATGCTAAAACTGTGCATAATATAATGCACAGTTTTAGTGTTATTTATAAGGGGGTAGATTATGAAAACTCTAAGGCTTGCGATAAATAGAATACTTACTTTATTTTTCGGAAAATAAGACAATATTTGTCTTATATTTCATAGGTACTATATCGTGCGTTATTATGATGATTTATTACTATGGAAATACGCTTAACTATATGACTGGTAATTCTTCTTTTGATGATATAGAGTTTAGAAAATATCATGTGGCTTTCTCTTCACCAACAGAGGTAACAGAAGATACTATCGAAAAATTAAAGGAATTTGAACAGAAATATGGTATACAGGATATAGAATTAACAACAATTATTGATTTAGATGGTAATAATATTGAGTTCTCAAGTAATGATGAGGCAATTAATGATTATTGGTTAAAAAAACGGAAATCGCGACTCATCAGATACAGATAAAAAATATATTATACTTAGTACATATCTTAATAATAATGAGGATAATTCATTTTCTGATACAAAAGGACGCTTGTTTACCGACGAAGAGCTTTCTAAAAATGTTGCCTCAGTGTCACTTGGTAAAGCTAAGAGCGTAAAAGTAGGTAATACTACATTTAATGTTGTTAAAGAAAAAAACAGCACAAGAAGAGTTCGATGGTAAGATTGAGAAGTATTATATTCCGGCAGATGCTTACTTTAAAACCGGAATAAAAACATGGACGGTAGATATAGTTATTAAAGAGCGTTTCTCGCAAAATATGATGTATCGCTATGTAAATTATCTTCGTGATGTTTTTAATATAAAATTTGATCCGGCTGTTGATAGTGAAGGCTCATATGATTATGTCAGAGGACCAATTATATATTATATTGAAGATGCCAACCAAGTATCATCGCAATTTTATTCTATAGTATATATATTTATGTTGTCTTTGATTTCATTTATGTTCTTGCTGAAATACCTTATGGATTCAAGCAGACGAGAAAATAGTATACTTATGATGGTTGGTGCAAAGAAAAGGCTTGTTATGCTTGTAAACTTTATTGAGAATGTTGCCCTTACGGTTATTTCTACGGTTATAGCAATTGCAATACATATATTGCTTTATAGCAGTGTGTTCTCGAAAGCTAATTTGTATGAAAATATAAAGTATTCAGCACAGGACTATGCAATTATTGCCTTACTTGCTATCGGACTTTCTATCATTGTGCAAATACCTTTTATATTTACATATTGGTTTAAGAATGTAAGAAATATAAAGGAGGGCAGTAAATGAAAAAAAGCTTAATCTATTTGTAATGTCATTTTCTCAAAATATCATATCTTCAATTATAATGCTTATTATACTTTCATTTGCCCTAATTTCTATGCAAGATGTTATAGGTCAATATAGATATATAACATACTCAAGATATATTATGAAAACCAATATCTGCAAAACAGTGATTACTTTATGATTAATCCAGAGATAATGATGGTTTCTGACCCAAATGAACAACTCAAGCAGTCCAATTCAATTAAAGAAAAAATATCTAAGTTTGATGGGGTTGAAGGTGTAGCAGTTGCTCAACATTCTACGGCATCATATAGGTCAACTACTGTTAACACTGAAATATATAACGATTCTATGCAAAAGGCTTTTAGTAAAGAGCTGAGCGAAGGGGTATGGTTTGATAAGGCAGATAAGTCTGATATACCTAATGTGGTTATTGGCGGTGCGGTTTTTAATGATATTCCTATCGGCAGCGATATTGAAATAGCAATGCTCGATAAAAACGGAAACAAAGTACAACAAAAAGGTTCATGTTATAGGAAAAATAGGTTATCCGTGGTATGCTGTTAGCTACGCAACTATATCAAATGATGTATCTACAAAGGATTTTTTCTTATTCAGATAAATACCATTATATTTGATGACGATAAACAAACAAGTGAGATACTGAGCAAATATGATTCATTTAAATCGCTTTCATTCTCATATTTTGTTATTTATAATAAAGAGTGTACAGACGAACAAAAAAGAAGCTGTAAGAGATTACTATAACTCTGTGGGTACATATGCAACCTATGATCAGATACTTGAGAATACAAACGATTATATTCGTGATAATCTTATGAAAAAGATAGTTACACCAATATTCTTGCTAATAATAGCAACATTAACGCTTATAAGTATAGCTACCCTGAATACTTATAAAAAGCTTAAGGACCATTCTATATATTATCTATGCGGTTGCAGCAGAAAGAAGAGCTTTGCCTATCTTTTTTTGCAGAAATAAGTATCGTGGCAATTTTGGCTACAATTATAAATATTATATATGTTTCGGTAATTATGAGTCAGCTTTCCGCAGGCACAATGAGCTATTCTGGCAGCATAATAGATTATAAGAATATTATATATTCGATGATTTATTGTATAGTGACTATTGCTATTACCGTTATTCTTCCGTTTATTGTTTATAAGAAAAATACACCGCTTGAGGTTTACAGGAGGAATCATAATGATTGAAATATCTAAGCTTAATAAATATTATAAAGTTGGCAAGGGTAAAATGCATGCCCTAAAGGATATAGATTTGACTATAAAAGATGGAGAAAGTCTTGCTATTCAAGGAAAGTCTGGTGCTGGTAAATCTACGCTTATGCATATTATGGGGCTTCTTGATAGCTATGACAGCGGAAGTCTTAAAATTGACGGACAGGAAATTAAAGGCTTGAGCGATGGCAAGCTTGCAACTATCCGCAATCAAAAAATTGGTTTTGTTATGCAGGATTTCTCGCTTCTTGACCATAAAAGTGTTATTATGAATGTTATGCTGCCTCTATATTTCAATCATAAATATAGCTTTAAAAAGATGAACAAGCTTGCTCTTGAGGCTTTAGAGCGTGTTGGAATAAAGGAACAAGCTAATAAAAAAGCAAATCAGCTTTCAGGTGGTCAAAGGCAGAGAGTTGCAATAGCGAGAGCAATAATTTCAAAGCCTGAAATTATTCTTGCCGATGAACCCACCGGAGCATTAGATAGCGAAACTTCTGTTGAAATTATGAATCTCCTTAAAGAGCTTAATGAAAAAAACGGTATTACACTTATAGTCATAACACACGATGATTCAGTAGCAGACTATTGCAAACGAAAGATTATTGTTAAAGATGGCTGTATAGTAGAATAGATTTTTAGAATTTGAGAATATTTTATATATGAAAAATCCGCAGTATATGTGCTGCGGATTTTTTTTTGTGCAAGCTTTATATATAAAATAAAAAAGCCTTGATGAAGTATCAAGGCTTTTGTTGGTTGCGGGAGTCATTTTAAATGGCTTAAACAGTGGCTTGCAGCGGCTTGACTGCGATTTTGAATGCGATTTGCCCTGTTTATGCAACCTTTACGGTTTTTGTTTCGGATTTTCCCAATCCGATATTGTTCAGTTTCATATACTTGTCAACAGCGTTCAGGTGAGCGGCTTCAAATTTTTCAAAAACATCACAATACACATTCATCGTAACAGAGATGTCCTTGTGACCGAGTATTTTCTGCAAGACCTTCGGCGGTACGCCGCTTTCGATGCAGCGCGTGGCAAAGGTATGACGGAGTGAGTGGAAGGTCAGCTTTCCTTGCAGCGATTTGTCTTGAATATCGTATTGCTTCAAGGTGTTCCAAAAATAATAGTTGACCTGCTGTGTAGTGACCGGCTTGTTGTTGCTTGAAACAAACAATGTGCCGCCGGTTCTCTCACCGATACACTCCTTCAAAAAAGCTGCCAAATCGTTGTTAATCAAAACCTTGCGCATACCGGCTTCTGTTTTCGTTTAGTTGACGCTAACCGAATTGTCGCCGCCGCGTGATGTGGTCTTGTTCACGATGATACAGTTGTTTTGAAAATCAATGTCCTCGATATTTAGCGCACAAATCTCTCCGCCGCATGCATTCCGGTGAACATAGAAACCAGCATTATCTCGGAGTAATTGATGTCGTTGTTATTCAGCACATCAAGCAACCGCGCCTGCTCCTCTACCGTTAACGCTCTGACCTTGTCCGTTTTCTTGCGGGATTTCGGGACACGCAAATCCTCCAGCGGACTTTTGCTGATGATTCCCTTTTTCATTGCCTTTTTGAAAACAGCGCCGAGCAGCTGATACAGCTTGTTGAGCGTTGACTGCGCATAATCGAGGTTATCCTTGAAGTATGCGATAATGTCATCCTCCGTGATTTTGCGAAGCTGTTTATCGGACAAAGAGCTGAGCATTTTCAGCGTTTCCAGCTTGCGCTTGTAGGTGGATTGTCTGATTTCGTTCAGAGCAACCTGCTCCTCTATCATTTTTTCAGCCAGTTCATAAAAGGTCGTTTTATCAACCCTCTTAAACGCACCGGCTTTAGCCTGAATTTGAAGCTCACGAATTTTGTCCTTTACAATTCGCTCGGTCTTACCGTAAACGCTTTTGCGGATTTTTTCGCCGTCGATTTCAAGATAAACCTGTCCGGCGTAACAGTTTCGGCTTTTTACAAAGTAAATAGAGCCGTCACCGTAATCCATTTTTACTTTTCTTTTCGGCTTTTTGCCTTTAGTGTTCATTATATCCGTCCTTTCGGAACCTAAAGACGCCGAATCGTTTCCGATAGTAACATCATACATCAGAAACGATTCAGAATCAATAGTTTTTACTTTAAATCGTTAAACTCTTCTTTTTTACTCCATTCAACAAATGCCTGCTCGCTGACCTTGTAGTTTTTGCCTACTCGGATAAGCGGAAAATCCGCACGCATCATAATCTGACGTGCCGTAGGCATACTGCAACCCAGCGCCTGTGCTACTTGCTTTGTATTCATAAATTTGATTTCTTCCACTGCATATACCCTCCCTTCAAGCGCCGTACAAGGCGGCAGTATCCAAAGTATCAATAGAGTTGTAGAGAGCCGTCAGCAGATAGGCTCTCATATTTTTTATTTCGGTTGTGTTCTTTTCGAGTGATCCGATAACGTATTCAATATGTTCGGCAGTCAGTTGCTTGAGCCGCCACCGAACCTTGTCTGTCGGAATGTTGATTTGATTTATCCTGAGAGTTTCGGCGGTGGATGTCACCGTATCGGCAAGCAGACTGACGATTTCATCCAACACACTGCCGTAGCCGCGTTCTGCCAAAACATCATATTCAATTTGATTGCGAATATCCTCTATCGCATCCCCGTAGCTGATAGATGGATAGATTTTATTCAAGTCTTTTTGATAATAATCATTCTTGATAGTATGCGTTTTTCCCATTTCCGCAAATGTGATTTTTGCATTTGCAGAATCTATATTTTCGCATTGGTCGTGTGCGTTTTTCGCATAGGTTGCGGTACTTTCCGCAATAGGATTCACATATATCAAATTTGCCTTGCCGAGTCCCTGCCGTTTGCGGGAGATAAGATTTTGATTTTCAAGCTGCGTATACACGCTTTCCGCTTTGTTGTTGCAGCAGTTGAGCAGCCGCATAACAGTGCTGATGGGACACACTACATAATACCTTCCGTTTTCGTCCCGAAATCTCTCTCCGTTTCTGACCGACAACTCATACAAGCTGATCAAATACGAATACAGCACGATTGCCGAATCAGACAGCTTGCTCCGCAACGGCTCTGTGATCAATACTCTCGGCAGTTTTAGAAACGCTTTATCGCTCATCAAAATCCATCTCCTTTCGTTTTAAATTTATCGTTCATATCCTCTGCTCTTGTTCTTCGCCCTTGTCTTTTGCTCGTCGTTAAGGACAGTCTCAAGCCTTGCTCCATCACCTTGGACCGCTCTGCGATATGCTCGCACAGCTTCAGCTCGTGACGGAGCTTTCTCAAATTAATTGTTATATGTGTTATTTTATCTTTGGTTTCTTTTAATTCATCGGCGCTGATTTTACGGCGTGAGTGTTTTCGTAAATCAGATCTTTCATCGGTAAATGTTTGTATTCTATCCTCCAGCTTGTGCTTGTACGCCAACAACTCAACATCGGTGGAAATCTTCTCCCTGCCCATCAGCCTGACTTCCTCGCTTAACCGGTCAAGATAAGCAAGCTCATCCTTGAATATCCAATGCAGCTTTGCAGGATCAGGGCGGCGATAGCTGTGTATCACGCCAAGCCTGAACGCATAATACAGATATATTCGGTATATTACGCTTGTCCTTTGAAGTATCCTATCGCCGCAAGTAGGCAGCTTGTATTGCTTTGGTCGGTAATGCCTGTAATCAATACGCGGCGGTCGATCGTAGCGGTTGTTCACCAATCTGTGGCGGATACCTTCTGGCGTGTAATCGTGACTGAGGTTTATAAGACGTATCGGCTTTTGCTGCCCTTCGGCGTGATTGTCCAATATTTCCGCCTGTCGTTCATAGTAAGCTCATAACCGAGTTTAGCGAGCGTATATCGTAAATCTGCCGTGTTGGTGCATTGTAACAGCGCTTTTTCCATCGCTTCACGGGCGAGTAAGTATCTTGTCGGTTCGCCCTTCTTTTCTCGATTATAGTGGTATGATGAGCTTTTTCCTCTAACGAGCTTCGGGTTATAATACAAGCCGTATTTCTCGCATAATCTGTCCGCTGTCTGTTTGAATTTGAACCACGCTTTTTCTTCTCCCCAAAGTTTTTTGCCGTCAACAAATGAAACGGAGTTGATTACAAAATGACAATGAGGATGTTCGGTGTCGGTGTGAACGGTAACCAATACCTGAAACCGTTTGCCCCAGACCTCTTGTGCAAATTCTGTGCCGATTTTCATTGTTAGCTCCGGTGTGATATTCTGTTCCTTAAAGCTGAGATAACCGTGATAGGCTTCTATGCCGTCTGCCTTGGCGTAGGAGCGCTTAACTGCCGTAAACTCTTCATAGGCTGTTTCAGGTTCGCAGTTGATACCGCTGATGTAGAGCTTGTTGTTTGTTTTTTCGGATTGGCTGCGTATTGAAGTACCCTGCTCAAACCGTCTTCGTTTATCGACCATAATTTACTGACTGCCATATTTACTCTCCGTCCGGAGAGAGGAAGCGGCGAACGATATCCGCACGAAACGCTCTCCATTCCTTGACGTCTTTATGCAGCATAGGCGCGTCGATAAATCCGAGCGCATTTGCTTTTGCTGCAAGCTGATGAACATTGTTTCCGATGGCAGAAAGTTGGCAGAGCGCTTCAAATAATTCCTTGCCCGGTTTTTCCTTCGGCTCATATCCCCGTATGAGCGATCGGACAAGTCCTGATTGAGAAACGCCTGCCTTTTTCGCTTTTCTTTTTAGCTCACGTTCTTCCATCTCATTCAGCCAAATCCTTTTCGCTATTTTGCGTTTGCGGTTTGGCTTTTTTTGTATCTGTCATATTTATACCTTCCTTCTCAAAATAGGGTTTCAGGGGAACAAATCCCCTGACGAGCCTACCGTCCGCCCTTTGTGGGGGTACAGACGGTCTGCTCGATAAGATAGTGCATTAGGGTATTGCAACCGCCAAAGTACCTTGAATCATCAACAAATGACGTGCTGTCAAAAATGCTGTCACATTATGATTGAAAACAGCGGTGACAGCATATTTCATACGATTTGCTGTCAGCAAAACAGCTCTAAATCGTCAAGCACGCTTGCGGCGTTAGCAGCTTCTTCGTCCTCGGTCATTTCCGATTTATCCTCTGAATCGGGATTTGCAACTGCAAAGCCTTGAAGTTCTTCACGAATCATCTTGCGCAGTTTTTCAATAATAGCTTCCTCCTGCTGTTCCTGCTCTGAGCGCTTCATATAATCTCCGATAAGGTCTATGATAAATCTGTTTTTGGATTTATCTGTGTGCTTACTCAAATCCCTCATAAAAGCGCCGACCTCAGCTTCGTATTCGTCGGTTTCCCTGAATCGAATCGTCAGCGTGTACGGCTTCATAATCCGATCCCTGCCAAAAGCTGAACATTGGCAAGATATTCATAGCCTTTGGCAGCGGCGTAAATATCTTCTTCAAAGGTGATTCTCTTTGAATTGACCTTGCCGAAATTCTTGATCAGGCAACCGCCGCCACCAGTTACCCAAAGCCGCATTGTGTTTTCATCATAGCCGTGTTCTCTGAGTCTGCGGAATATCCCGTTGACATACTCCGCAGCAACGGCTTTTACAATAGCGAGGTCTGATTTTGGAATATCAGCCTTGCCTGTTCGCAGCACTTCTTCGATGATATGGTCATTCAGCTCCCGCTGCGTTTGCCGCATAAAGGCTTCACGGACAGCGAGTGTGCATTGGTAAGTTCCGAATTTTTCGGTAAACATCTTGCCGGATTTCGGCTTGCCGTTGACCATATACAATACGTTCATTGTGCCGTTGCCGATGTCTGCGATGACGTTTACCCCCGTCAGCTTGGAAGCGTAGGGAGCAATAGCGGCATAACCCTGCGGATAAATGCTCACGCCTTCAATGTGAAGGTGGTATTCCTGCTTATGGAATGTAAAGCTGACTTCCTTATTTCGCATAAGATACGCAGAAAAATCAGCTTTTTGACCGCTTGTCCAAGTCAAGGGCAAGCCTGCGGCGATATAGATGTTAGCTTCGGTAATACTTTCCGTGCTCAGTTCTTTTGCGATAGCGGCAAGCGTAAGCACATAAAAATCCTCGTCCAAGGACTTGTCGGAGATATATTCCTTGTGTTCTTCTCCAATCAAGTAATATTTGCCGTTATAGACAAGCAGTTCCTTTGTGAATAAAGGCTCACTGTCATAGGCGATCAAGCCTGTGGGAAAACAGCAGTTTGCCGTTTTCATATTTCCGTAGCCGTGATCTATGCCGATAATGATGGTGTTGTTAAATTTCTTCATTTTGGTTCCTCCTGATTATTTGTTTTGTATTTTGCCTTTCTGCCCCAACAGACTCTGACAGACAACCCTTTTCGGCGCTGTGTCGTTTTTTCTTGCCCTTGGTACGCTCATATCGTCGCCTACTTCACCGGGAGAGATATCTCTGCGAAGGTCATTCAGTTGTTGTTAGATAAATATAAAACAGATGTTCGAATTATCTAAACACATTATAGCGACAACTTGACAAAAGTTCAATGGTTTTGTATGATATATATTAGAGTAATGTTTATTATCTAATTTTTGAGCGATTTATATTTTCTAAAAAGCCGGTGATGAAATGGCTGAAAACAAACCGAACAAGAAGCTTTCCGAATACGATAAATACCGCATAGTGCGCTCCAATTCAAAGAATGTATGTCTTGACTTTTACCATAACAGGGTAAAGTTTTATCCCAAAAAGAAGACTATCAACATTGTCGTTGATTCTTGGGAGCGTGACGATTATATAGACGAGCTTATTGAAGCTGACGAAAGAGAACAAGCAAAAAAAACTCGGCAGTTCATACAAAGCGTATGAGTCTGCCGAGGAAGAAATAGATTATGAAAAGATAATTTAAAAGAATGTCAGGAATACTTTGAAAAATTTAAGAGCAAATACAACTTTCGAGCCTCAGGTTTAGCAGGACCGTTCACTGATGATACAGGAAAAAAATAGAAAACGCTATGATCAATATTATGAGCGGCTCAAATGTAACGCTGAATTACGGCGAGGGTATTCTTGATTTTGTTTATGCTGATTTTCTGACTCCGGCTAAAAAGCTATATACGGTATTCAGCCTATTGGAGCGTATCGGAGAGGAAGAAGGATATCATAGCAAACCGGAAGATGAAACAGAAAAGAACCCTGATCAACTGACCGACGAAGAGTGGGCGCTGAGGACATATAATGATTTTGATACTACGTTTCCTTTAATCAATAACATTGCTTACGCTTCACTCTATTCAGCGATTTTTCCACCGCTCATTAAAAGCAGTACCGAAACAAGTAAAAGCATAGCCCGCTACGGAAATTATCTGCTTGCTCTGCAAAAGGAGTTTTTAGAGCTGATCGAGTTTTGCTATGACGAAGATTTTTATCCCGAAGTCCTTGGCAGCTTATACCCAAGCGAGCGGCTTCATCTCTACAGACACGCTCACGAGATGCCTACATCCTTTGAAAGAAAAGAAGAATTCAGAACTTCTCATAACATTATGGACAGCGACAAAATGCCTTACGGTGCGACCGGTGATAAAATTATTAACGCCTTAAAGAATTTGGATTTCACGCCTACCGACGAGCAAAAGGAGTTTGCGGAAAAATACGGCATTAAAGTCAACACGCTCTTATTCACTTTACAGCACCATATGTTTATCAGCGCAAGATATGTTTGCTGTTCTATTAAAGATATGCTGGAGCTGGAGCTGACAAAATGCTGGAGCAAAACGTCCGCTTCCGAAAGTGCAAGCGTTGCGGCAAATACTTTATTATGAAAGGTAATTATGACACGCACTACTGCGACCGCATAGCCGAGGGAGAAACCCGAACCTGCCAGCAGCTTGCCGCGTTGGAGAACTACAAGGCGAAAATCGCCGACAATAAGGCGGTTCCAATCTACAACAAATACTACAAGCGCTATGCCGCCCGTGTGCGGGTTCATCAACTGAAAGAGGACGAATTTAACAAGTGGCGCTATCAGGCGATCACCAAGCGTGACGAATGCAGCGACGGCAAAATCTCGCTGGAGGAGTATATAGATTGGATGGAAGCGTACTTCCCGAACCGCAAAAGGAAAAGTGAATAAAACAGATTTAGGGCTTGTGAGCTGCAAACTCACACGCCCCATATTAATTGCTTTTAAAGTTAAATCACAAATAATTACGCTATAACAGTGTTATAAATCTTCCTTTGATTCTCCTTTAAGAATACGCACAACCTTATGATAAGTGTGGCTTATTCATCTTCTTCGTCTTCTATCAGATACCAACCTGCAACTCAAAATCTTTTTCAAACGATTCATAGGACGTCATATCAGCTTCGGAATTATCAAAGCCCATCGAACTGTAAAAATCCACTCTCATAGAATTTCCCTCGTATCCGACAAAACCCGTTTCAAACACAAAGCACAAGCCGGAAGCGAATTCAAAAAATGCCAATGAGTCTGATTTTTTCATCCCTAACGGATAATCTAAGTACAGCGAACGACAAGCCTGACTGATATACTTGTACAGCTCTAATCTGTTTCTCGAAACAGAATCGCCCTTGAGATCGTTTTTCAAGAAATGATATGTATCAAAGATAAGATGTTTTACTGCATCCAAATCTGCTTGACCGCATCTTAATACTTCTAACAGTTCTTCCCATTCCGATGTCAATTCTTCATAATCCCTCACGGTAACAACTCCTTTTATGTCCAAATGAATTGTCTTATAGAATTACTCAACTGTTTTCAGCGCACAAATCAAATTTTGGCTTTTATCTGTCTATATGGCACTTATAGTGCTCGCTGTGATTATATCTGATAACCGGCTCTGAATCTATTCCGAAAGCTATCTTTATTTTATCTATATACTCAGCGCTTATGTTTGGATTCATATAGATGATTCGTTCTCCAAATACTTTATTAATTCTTCTTCGTCCGGTGCTGTTTTGAGAATATATTTCCACAGCTTCCTTCCGTTTTCTTCATTTTGATATATATGTTTCTGTACATCCTTTAAAATGCGCTCTTCACCGGACAGCTCACCCTCATACTTAGACAGGCTATAGAGTGACGACAGCATAGGGAAGTATCCTTCCCAACCGTCACCGTGTTTTAAAGCGCCTGTTTTCCATATGGTTTTTCTGTTTATTCTATTCTTACGCAGATAAAGCATTTGAACACCGCAACAATTCCAATTTTCTACTTCCAACAGAACAGCGCCCTTTACAGCTCTGAATGGAAGGGAGTTTAGAGTAACGATGTCTCCCGGTTGGAACGGGATCGGCAGATCCAAATCCAAACTGCTTTTGTACCCTCTATAACTGTCACGGGGTAGATTGCCGATGCGCTTGAAATAATGAATTTCATTACCGACAAAAGTGTAGGTGTAAACATCTTTCATTTTCCTTTGCCGGCAGGGATCCACTTTGTTATCTCTGTCCAGCAGATGTACTCGTCGATGTCGTCTATGTCCTCTGTTTCTTCCTCTATCAACTTTTTGATGTATTCAGCAGCCACCTGAAAAGACAGGAACGGCTCCGCAAAGGCCTTTTTTTCATCCAGTATGTCATCATCATACCAACACTCGGACAGTGTGAATATCTCGCTGTTTTTCAACTCCAACGCAGCCAACGCATCGTCAAACTCACGGATGCACTTTGACACATCGGCATATCCATCACTGCCCGGCGTGTTCAACAGCTCCAACAGTTTTCTCTTTTCAGTTAGTGGGAGCGGCGCGCCGAGGATTATATCAAGCATATTATAATCATTAAGCTTACAACCGATCAGGTAACACTCCATTTCTTCCGAAAAACCGCAAGCGGAAATAATCTGTTCATATCTGTTCACTTGTTATCCTCCTTGTCAAATGATTTTTGTTTGGTAACGGTATTTGCGAGATTTATTATGGTTTTATCCATATCACCGCCACCTATAATATAAATACCATATTTTATGGGACAAAATTGGCGCATAAAAACAGAGTAGCGTAAAACTACTCTGTAAATCATTTATGATATTATTGGAAAAAGTGTCCGTAAACCCACAGTGCCCTGTCGATATCCCTACATTTTTCATATGTGACCTTCTGACCCTCGGGGAGTTCTTTGTTATAATCTTCTACGAACTGATTCAGCTTCTTTATGTAAATCTGATAAGTCTTATTATAGCGCTTGTTATCACTAAACAGGTTTTTAAACCCAAGCTGATCCTTCTGAGGTAAATCTCGCGGTTTAACATTCGCTCCGATGTATAAACTATTCAGCGAGCCGAAAGACAGCTCGTCTTGTACATTGCTCGGATAAATCGCATCCAGCGCCATCATTGCGAAGATATCGTAAATCCGCATTTCTCCTTGAGTGATAAAATACATAAAAGTAATCAGATAGACTGATCCGATACCTTTGAGCGATGCTATGGTCAACTTTTCAAGGAATTTTTGTTGTTTTTCCTTTTTATCATTTTCTTTCAGGCTTCTATAACTTTTACTGAGATCTACCGCCGTATTTAGAAAGTCATAGAGCGTTTTCGTTTCTTCTTCTCCATTCTCTTTTTTTACTGTTTCTTTTTCAATTAGTCCGTGACGAGTAACAGCACTTGCGACTCTATCTTTTTTATTGAAGTTCCAATTTTTTTCTTTTTATCTTCACCTGCTATATAGACAATATCTTTCTTGCATAAACTCTGCTTCTGATCTATCTTATTTGTTTTCCACGCAAAAATTTTCAGGAAAGCCTCCACATCCGGTGCTTCTTCACGCAAATATTTTTTCTATCTGTTGCTCTACCCATTGGCAAGTCTGAAAATAATACATATGGCTATATGTCTTTACAAAATTGGTGAAATTGAGTTTTCCTTCTTCTGCATTAGGACTGTTTGGATCGAAAGTTGCAACATTATACAGTGTTACTTTTGATTCTTCATTCATTATCTGCACGCCTTTCTTATCTATATAGTGTTAGCATCTAAATAGTACAAAACAAAATGAGATATCCCCTTTAAGTGTTGTATAATAAAAAAAGAGGAGGAATTCATTATGTCACGACAAAAACTCATCACACCAAGCAATTCAAGTTGGATGCTAACACTATACAGTCCTTCAATAAATTGTTCAATCAAGGACGACATTTCCATTTTTATCAATAAGTTCTGCACCTATCCACAATGACTCGGCGCTGACAAAACCTTTATCTTTCACATAATATGGATGATCATATGTTGAAATAATATTTTCACCGTTTATTGTGAGATGAACAAGGCTTGATGTTTCCCTGATATATGTTTCAAGAACCTGCTTAGTAGATACTTCTAATGTTTCTGCATCTGCAGCATAAACCATATCTCCTGGCTTAATATTTTCAATCGCAACCAAGCCGCTTGCGGTAAGAACAAGTGTACCTGCAACAAAGCATTTCATTGTTGTAGTCATACCACCTGTAAATACGGCGGTTGCTGTTACACCTGTTTGGAAAATGTTATACGCTTTGCTTTCGTGTAATTTGGCATTCAATGTGGCAATATCACCGTTTCCAAAAGCTTTATCAACAAGTGCTATTGTATCAAATCCGCCCATGGCGGTACTCATTACCTTTGTTACCGATGCTGTTCCTTTGATAAATTTACCAAAGCCGGACATACATTTAATTCCCTTGCCGGCAACTGCACCTAATTGTCCAAGTCCAGCAAAAGCCGCTCCGCCGATTGCACCGCTTATTGCGCCTGAGAGTGCTCCATCTTCGAAACCTTCTAGGAACGAACCTCCGTTTGCAATACTTTCCAACATTCCGCCTTGAACAAAAACTTCAAATGCAGATTTGCAATCAGTTTTGGATATATTTATTCCAACATAATCTTTAATATCTTGTGATAATGCTGAATTGTCTCCAAGAGTTTTGTCAAATCTAGTCTATTGATAATCCCGTCGTCACTCATATATTTACCATCATTGGTATGTTAGTAAGTATAGGTTTCAGTTAATCACTCATCCAAATCTTCCACATAAGCAAGAAATGCATCCTGTAACTCGCTATCATTTTTCTTGACCGTTCAGTTTAACTTGCACATTAATTCTATCAATGTCTTCATGACCATCAAGAACAGCAAGAACATTAGAAACTGTATCCACAATTGTGCTTTTAATTATAGAAAACAATATTTCCTTATCCTTATCATCCAGTTTGTCATAAAATGCTATTGCATTCTTCCAGTATTCAATGGTTCCCTCTTCATTAGGATCGTATAAGAAGAATTGCCTGTAAAGTTTCATATTCCCTTCTACAATATTCTTATACAGTCCTTCAATAAATTGTTCAATCATAGTTTATACCCCATTTCTTTAAACATATTTATAAGTTTGTTAATTGAGGATTCCGGTATATCTGGATATACTCGCCTCAATTCATTTATATCTCGCATTATTAATTCAGACGGACTATTGATACCCTTGGTACTCCTGGAAACGATACCCCTTGGGCCTTTGATAGTATGTCCTTCTTTAGGAACTTTAATTGAAGGTCCAGTGGAAGGATCATAGTTTGGAGCAAGTTTTTTCATCACTGCTTTTTGTGGAACATGATGTTTATCCATTCCAGGCTCGTTTGGCATTTCATTATATTTACCAACATCATACTTAGCATTGTGGACTAGAATCATATTTCTACCAACAAAATATGTATGATACTCTTCAACTTGAAAATTATAAACCTTAACCGATTCATCACCTAAGTTTTCTCGGTAAAGCTGTTCAACAAGGACGACATTTCCATTTTTATCAATAAGTTCTGCACCTATCCACAAGGCTTCGGCGCTGACAAAACCTTTATCTTTCACATAATATGGATGGTCATATGTTGAAATAATATTTTCACCGCTTATTGTAAGATGAACAAGACTTGATGTTTCCCTGATATATGTTTCAAGAACCTGCTTAGTAGATACTTCTAATGTTTCTGCATCTGCAGCATAAACCATATCTCCTGGCTTAATATTTTCAATTGCAACCAAGCCGCTTGCGGTAAGAACAAGTGTACCTGCAACAAAGCATTTCATTGTTGTAGTCATACCACCTGTAAATACGGCAGTTGCTGCTACACCTGTTTGGAAAATGTTATACGCTTTGCTTTCGTGTAATTTGGCATTCAATGTGGCAATATCACCGTTTCCAAAAGCTTTATCAACAAGTGCTATTGTATCAAATCCGCCCATAGCAGTACTCATTACCTTTGTTACCGATGCTGTTCCTTTGATAAATTTACCAAAGCCGGACATACATTTAATTCCTTTACCGGCAACTGCACCTAACTGTCCAAGTCCAGCAAAAGCCGCTCCGCCGATTGCACCGCTTATTGCGCCTGAGAGTGCTCCATCTTCGAAACCTTCTAGGAACGAACCTCCGTTGGCAATAATTTCCAAAATTTCATTTTTAAAAATTCAAACGCAAATTTATAATAAGTTTTGGACATATAAACTAATAAGAACCAGAACTCTTAGAATACAAGTAAATTGCTTGTTTAACAAATTTAAAAGACTTCATCATATTTTGGGGCGAGAAATACTAACGACAAATCAAAGATAACGATATTAATAACTTAAACTATTAGCCTTAAGTATTCATCTTAAAAAGATAGTTTATAAAGTGCACTCAAAAATCCAGTAAAACTGTCTGCAATTTTGCTGGATGCAAGGAATCCAGTATCTTTATTTTCAAGTTCGTGGTCGCAAAACCATACTGAGCCATATTCATTCTCGGATAAGTTCATACAGATTGGATTACCGCCTGAGTCGTCGCCGATTGGGAGAAAATAGGGTGGAATCAAATTTTCATTCACCATACTATTGTAGATGCGAACAATATCATCAAAATTGTCATTATCGTCATCTTCATAGAAAACAAACAGCGCTCGTATGTCAGAATTGTTTGTATTAGTTGTAACATCAATAAAACTAAAAGCTAGGTCTTCTTCCGGAGTTCCGCCATTATCTTTCATCATAAAATCTCTGTAATCAGATGGAAGGGATTTTCCCAATATTTTTTCAAAACGCTCCAAACTACCTTTTGTAAGTTTTTCCCCAGAATCATAAAGTTTCATATATCCCTCCATTTAAGATACAATTCAAACTTAAACTTCAACTTTATGCGTACTATTCATTTCTATCTTTTCCAATCAAAAAATCAAAAAATGACTCAGAGTACTTTTTTGCATCAGATTTTCTTACTGAATCAAATGGTATTTCTATAATTAAAATCTCATCTTTATCAAACTCAAAACCATATGCAATGTCTGCACCATCTGAACCAAAATATTTAATTCCGGGTAAAAACTCATCTACAGCATATTCCTGATTCAATTCGACAATCTCATCAATAGGCCATATTGATAAGTATCCCATATCGCCTATTGGACCTTCCACCCCATTTGAAAATAATAACAATTGTTTATATTCATTTGGTAAAAGGACATTCCATTCTTTTTCAACTTTTTCAATCATATCTATTGTTGCCGGTGCTTCTTTATCCATTGCCTTTAAAACATTAAGTATTGTTTCATTCATTTTTCAATTCCTCCCTTTATGATTTTTTATTAATCGCAGAATCTTTATCTATCTGTAACTGTAATCTCTTCCAAAATGTTGTTAATTTAGCGTGTTCTCTCCTAGTTAATACAATTTTATTATCGTGATCTATTGGACTTCCATTAAATTTAACAGGCTTAATTTCATGGATTTGTTTACCTTTATACTGAGGATTGTTTCTGTGTATTTTGGCATTTTCATTATTTGCCGCTTTTCTAGCATTTACATATTTTCCCCCTTAATCAGGCTCATTTCGCCTTCGGGTTTAGGCATATTCTCTGGATATCCTTCCCAATCAGTGATCTCTATATTTCCAGACTTATTTATCACATAATCAGCATTATGAACCAAAAACACTATTATTTCCAACAAAATAAGTATGGTAATCTTCTACTTTAAAATTATAAACAGTTTTGAACTGATTATCAAGTTTTTCACGATAAATTTGCTCAACATAAAGAGTATTTCCATTTTTATCAATAAGTTCTGCACCTATCCACAAGGCTTCAGCACTGACAAAACCTTTATCTTTTACATAATACGGGTGGTCATATGTTGAAATAATATTTTCACCGTTTATTGTGAGATGAACAAGACTTGATGTTTCCCTGATATATGTTTCAAGAACCTGCTTAGTAGATACTTCTAATGTTTCTGCATCTGCAGCATAAACCATATCTCCTGGCTTAATATTTTCAATCGCAACCAAGCCGCTTGCGGTAAGAACAAGTGTACCTGCAACAAAGCATTTCATTGTTGTAGTCATACCACCTGTAAATACGGCGGTTGCTGTTACACCTGTTTGGAAAATGTTATACGCTTTGCTTTCGTGTAATTTGGCATTCAATGTGGCAATATCACCGTTTCCAAAAGCTTTATCAACAAGTGCTACTGTATCAAATCCGCCCATGGCGGTACTTCATTACCTTTGTTACCGATGCTGTTCCTTTGATAAATTTACCAAAGCCGGACATACATTTAATTCCTTTACCGGCAAATGCACCTAACTGTCCAAGTCCGGCAAAAGCCGCTCCGCCGATTGCACCGCTTATTGCACCCGAAAGTGCTCCATCTTCAAATCCTTCAAGGAACGAACCTCCGTTGGCAATACTTTCCAACCCTCCAGATACGCCTCCTATACAAGCACCTAAAATAGCACCCCAGCAGGCTCCGGCAATAATTGGTCCTACACCGGGAATCAAAAGTACAGCAACAGATACAATTACTATTGCTATTGTAACTATCAATTTCCAATGCTCTTTACACCAATCTGCTGCCGATTGTACACCATCACAAATGTGTTCAATAACACTTTTTTCGCATTCAGGTTTCAGATAGGAATTTGTATAAAAATCTTCTTTTGATTTCTTTATTTCCTCTTCTGCCGCTGAATCTTTTCTTGATGCTGTTTCAATGAATTCGCTAAGCTTATTATTTAACTTTTTAAATCTTCGATTTTGGATTTTTCACTTTTTGACGAGGAAATGATACTATCAACAGTATCCTGCAAATTGCAAGTACTGCTGTCAACACCTTGAAAGTATTTTTCAGTGTTCCAAGCTGAACATCAAGATTACTTGATGATTTTATTAAATTATCAATCAGTCCACCAACACCATTGACTTTTTTTCTTTATATAGTGTTATTGTTGCCATAGGACACCTCCCCTCACATAATAGCTGTCATTTTGCTTTAAATGTATTGCCTCATAACATTCCACAAATCATTTCTTATTCTTTCAAAAGGCTTCATTCAACTTCATTCTCGTGTTATAATCATTATCTCAAATGTAATACTCCGTTAAGTCAGCTCTGTACAGTATCTTGACTCATCATTATAAATTAATTAACGGCATCATTATTTCCCAATATACTTCCATATCACTTATCTCCAAATTATCGACAACATCATCCCCGTTTAAGAATAACGGTACCTTGTATCCGGCACATTCATTGTGTTTTAATACATAGTGTTCCTGTTTTTCATACCACTCGTTAAAAAATTCTGATGCCAACGAGTCCTCATGATATTCTACGATTTCTACATTGTGAAAATCTTCAATAGTTACCGGGATATCAAAGACCTCACCCGTTCCCGGTTCAAACATAAGTACTGTACCCTGTAATTTTTTAACTGCAAATATTCTGCCAAGCCAATCATATGCAAAAACCTTGATTTGACCTTTATATGCTGGGAAAGTATGTACAACAATTTTACACCATTTTTCTATTTCCGACAGATTAAAAAACACGATACATTCCATTTAAGAATGTTTTTCCTTCAACTGATGACAGAAATTCCTCAGGTGAATTACTAATTACCCCATCATTTAAGCCCACATATTTTTTAAATATTTCAAACATTTTACTCTCTCCTTACTTCATAGTAAACTTTCCAAGCACCGTACCTTCATGACAAATGTGTTCAATAACACTTTTTTCGCATTCAGGTTTCAGATAGGAATACTTTGTGTAAAAATCTTCTTTTGATTTTTTTTTATTTCCTCTTCTGCCGCTGAATCCTTTTTCTTGCTGCAGTCTCAATGAATTCGCTAAGCTTATTATTTAACTTTTTAAATCATCAATTTTTGATTTTTCACTTTTTTGACGAGGAACTGATACTATCAACAGTATCCTGCAAATTGCAAGTACTGCTGTCAACACCTTGAAGAGTATTTTTCAGTGTTCCAAGCTGAACATCAAGATTACTTGATGATTTTATTAAATTATCAATCAGTCCGCCAACACCGTTGACTTTTTCTTTATATAGTGTTATTGTTGCCATAGGACACCTCCTCTCACATAATAGCTGTCATTTTGCTTTAAATGTATTGCCTCATAATATTCCACAAATCATTTCTTATTCTTTCAAAAGGCTTCATTCAACTTCATTCTCGTGCTATAATCATTATCTCAAATGTAATACTCCGTTAAGTCAACTCTTCCGGTACACAGCGGTTTATATAATTCCAAAACATACTCAGATTTGAAAACTTCAGATTCACCCGATTCTAGTACGTTCACGGTATTTTTACTAACTTGAGCATATTAATAACAGAATTGTCATGATGCAATTCTAAGTAATCTCTCAATTGTGTAAATAGTTTTTAAAGCATCTAAATTCATATCTATAAAAAACCTCAAAAATTAATAACCTTCCATTAACCAACTATACGATTTTAAAAACTTATCTGGATGTCAGAAAAAGCCACCTGCACCACTAATTTTTTCTTTATGTAATATTATTCATAGAAACACATACTTTTAATTTTATATTACTTACCAGCGTTATATATTATATTAATGCTGCTAACGTTTCCTTTTGATCGTACACAGATTTAATGTTACCCCAATCAAAAAAAAGTTTCTGGGCTTAATCCGTTCTTAGCAAGAATCGCATCGTGGAACTGCTTGCGTTTAATTTCTTCCGAAAAAGGAATATCAATATCAACACACATCATTGATAACATATACAAAATTTTATTACGAAAGAATAGACTAGTGATAAAATTGTTCCCACCAATTTTCACGGTATCATTTAATCTTATGATTCTAACCGCATCTTGTCCTTCAAAAAAAGTAGATCTTTGAAAGTCTTCAAATGTATATCCGGGAGCAAAAATCTCACCGTTTATTTTTATAATTCCAGATTTCAAGTCCATTTTTCCTCATTTCATACAGATTCAATTAGGTTACTATAATTCATTTTTATTCAGAAAATCTTTTTATTATATAATTCAATGCATCGCTTTCAGTGTCAAAAAATTCATTTGTAGTTTTACAGCCTCTTTCTGAATAATAAACATTCCATTTTTCTCCTACCTTAACAAGGCAAAATCTTTCATCATCACGGCCAACGCCATCTAAATTAAATAAAAAATTTGGAACTCGAAGCTTTCTGACTTTTTTTATAAATTCTTTTCTGTCCATTTACCAAAAAATCTCCTTTAAAAATCCATTTTTATAAGGCAACTTACATTATCAGGTAACTCAAATTGAACTCCTCCGCCTATTTGTCCAAATGCGGGAGCTATTTTTGATGTTGTGATTCCATTTATATCATTAATGACTTAATATTTGTGGTATGCCCAACTATTTTCTTTTATATGGCAATGCCCTTTCTTCAAAACTAGTTCCTATAGGCGAAGTATAATTTCCATATTTGGAACCATATCTATCAATTATAGTTCCTTGTTTAATTGTTTGATTTTTTTAAGTACACTTTCATTAATTCTTCCATTATTTGGTGCATACTTATCCCAATCAATTTTTCCATCTGGTTTTAAATATTTTGAATTTGAAACTTGTAATTATGAATAAAACCTCCTGTAATTCCTCCTTCCACCACTCACTACTCCAGAAAAATCCTGATATAGCGATGTCATCCAATGCACCATTAAGATTTCCGTGTTCTGCATGAGACAGTCTATGGTTGTAACACACATATTTGAAACACCGTTTGACAAAGCACCTATTCCGGCTCCTCTGCCAATACTTCCAATCATAGACAATGCCGGTCCTGCTACAAATGTAAGTCCGCCTGTAATTGCTCCACCAATTGCACCACCTACAGCACCATCAAAGGCTCCGCTTTCAAACCCATCAAAAAATGATCCAAATGGTCCATATTATTTTTTTGAACTACATTCTATAAAGCTTAAGACTTAATCTTTCAGCAAATACATATTTCACTAATGGTTAAAAAAAGACATTGTATAGAAAAGTCAATAAGCAAAAGATTCTTTATGCCAAGTATTATTTAAAGAATCATATTTAAAATTCCAATCATTTCTTCCATACTTATCAGCGGTGTTATTATTTCCTTGACATATAAATAATTTTTCTCCATCAATAAAGCGATAAAAAGCATATCCAAATGGCGGAGATATCTTCGTTATTTCGTCTCCTTTTCTGGACAAAACGCTTATTCTATTTTCATACATCAGATAAATATTATCTTTAGAAACTTTCACAGTTTTCAGTTCATTATACCTATGTTCATTTATACAATGACCATCACTATCAAATAATTTTAAATTTCCATTTTCGTCATACCAAAGAATATCCTTACCATTTAAGTTAATAAATCTGTAACTAAAAGTTTTATTTTCATATATTTCTAAAAAAATCATGTCATTGCTTTCTGTAGCAAATATAATTCCTTCAACTACATAACTATATGATTTATTTTCATATTTCCAATTTACTATCCTATTATCACTACTAAAATTAATTTCCATATTAACTTTATCCACCTATCATTTAATTCTTTTCAGACTGACAAATTCAATATAATCCATTCGATTCCCTGTTAATCCTTTAAATAATTCATACTGAGTTAAATTAGAATTTCCCGGCAGATATTTATTTGCCTCGAGATCAATCTGTGGACCTATAGGGCCTTGTCTTACATTCAACTCGACACCAGGTCTTATTCGATATGTAGCAACCTTTCCGCAATCCGTTTTCCAACTACCCTTTATAGCCATATCGTTTCTTGCAAAATCGACATTTGGAATATCTTCTTTTAAAGCAAATCCACCAGGTTCTCTAACACTTTGTTGCTCATCCAATACCATATTAAAAGTATCACCTTCCTTTAATATGAGTATATTTTCTTCCGAATTATATCCATCCGGCCAAGGGGATTGTTCTTTAACTAATTTTAAATAATCATCAATACTATTTTCTGGATTAGCATTTTTATATTCATTCCAAGTTTTCTCAGAACCTATTCCATTATTTTTCCAAAAGTCATCGTATCTGCTTGCATCTTCAGGGCTCATAGAATCGACAAAATTTTTATTATTTGTATTTTCTAAACCCGAATGAAAATCGTTTATTTTAAATTGAAGTCCCCCGCTTATACCACCTATAATTCCACCACTCAATACTCCGGAGAAACCTGATATAGCGATGTCATCTAAGGCACCATTGAGATTTCCGTGTTCTGCGAGATAGTCTATGGTTGTAACACACATATTTGAAACACCGTTTGACAAAGCACCTATTCCGGCTCCTCTGCCAATACTTCCAACCATAGACAATGCCGGTCCTGCTACAAATGTAAGTCCGCCTGTAATTGCTCCACCAATTGCACCACCTACAGCACCATCAAAGGCTCCGCTTTCAAACCCATCAAAAAATGATCCGCCTTTAATAGCACTGTTTATCCCTCCTGCGACACCTCCGATTACTGCTCCTAAAATAGCACCCCAGCAGGCTCCGGCGATAATTGCAGCACCTAAACCTGAACCGACACCTGTACAAAAGCAAAACAACTGCAACTGCCACAAGGACTACCGTAGCAATAAATCTCCAATGTTCTTTACACCACTCTGCTGCCGATTGTACACCATCACAAATGTGTTCAATAACACTTTTTTCGCATTCAGGTTTCAGATAGGAATACTTTGTGTAAAAATCTTCTTTTGATTTCTTTATTTCCTCTTCTGCCGCTGAATCTTTTCTTGATGCTGTTTCAATGAATTCACTAAGCTTATTATTTAACTTTTTAAATCATCAATTTTTTGATTTTTCACTTTTTGACGAGGAACTGATACTATCAACAGTATCCTGCAAATTGCAAGTACTGCTATCAACACCTTGAAGAGTATTTTTCAGTGTTCCAAGCTGAACATCCAAATTACTTGATGATTTTATCAAATTATCTATCAGTCCGCCAACACCATTGACTTTTTATTTGTATAGTGCTATTGTCGCCACTTGAAACTTCCTACAAAAATAATCTTAATAAGATAATGTCTAATTTTTATTCTTTTTGTGAAATTATTTGCTATTTTTATAAGTTATTTTGCTTTCTTCTATCAAATATTTATCTTGCTTAATGAATTTTTTACAATATTTCGACATTACTTTATTATCTATTTTCCCATCAGCATATTTTTTTCAAAAGGTATTCTACCATAATATCAAAACCTTCCATTTGCTTGTTCAGTTCCAGTTCTTTATTTCCAGCAGTTATAACCAAAGCGTACTGCGGACCACGCTTTATATTATTATGTTTGATATATTTTATTTTTTGAATCTCAGAAATACTAAATTCATATTTTTGTCCAAATTTCGTTCTGACTTTAAAGTTATCTCCTATAACTCTAATTCTAAACAAACAAGTGGATAGAATTACCATTATGCTTGTAACAAGCAAAAGATAGCAAAAATCAAACTTAATGCAAAATTATAACCAATTATGAACATTACAACACATAGTATTGCGAATACAAAATATATCAACCCAAATCCTACTAAATCTTTTTTGAAAATCTTACTTCTAAATCTTCCATAACACTCACCTATGCGAAATTATTTTACAAGACTGTTTTATATCTGTGATTTTTTATTATTTATACTGTATTCATATTTAAGTTTCAATCTTAAACTATAAAATACTAAAATTATATTTTGAGATATAATTTTTATTAAAATTCTCTATATATTTTCATTGGGAATTTTTTCGTCATTCCATTGTCAAAAGTTATAGGAGAATTCAATTCCTTTGTATATGTATTTATTGCCACTTTTAACTTTTTGGCAAATTTTTCTTTATTTATACAAAAAAGAAGCACTATGCGTTTCCTCTTTAAATACACATGTATCAAAATATAGTGTTGCTATATATATTTCTTTGGGATCATTCTGAATCATACACTCAAGTGCATTAGAAAATATCTCACATATATTAAATATGTTATCTTTTTTGTTTATAAAAACAATTAACAAGGACTGACATTATATTTGTAGGAAATACATCTTGAACAAACTCTGAGTTTTGAATCTCATATCTGCCACTTCCACACAATAACTGCACCACTTCGTTTTTACTTATAGCATTTTTTATTAGATCTTCGTAATTCATTTTATTCTTCTTAATTATTAACAGTCAGTCTTGTTATAACGGTATTATTAATATCACATTTTTATTCAGAAAATCTTTTTATTATATAATTCAATGCATCGCTTTCAGTGTCAAAAAGTTCATTTGTAGTTTTACAGCCTCTTTCTGAATAATAAACATTCCATTTTTTTCTCCTACCTTAACAAGGCAAAATCTTTCATCATCACGGCCAACGCCATCTAAATTAAATAAAAAATTTGGAACTCGAAGCTTTCTGACTTTTTTTATAAATTCTTTTCTATCCATTTACCAAAAATTCTCCTTTAAAAATCCATTTTTTATAATGCAACTTACATTATCAGGTAACTCAAATTGAACTCCTCCGCCTATTTGCCCAAATGTGGGAGCTATTTTTGATAAAGAACTCATACTATCAACAACGTTATGCAAGTTGCAGGTACTGTTGTCACCACCTTTAGGAGTATTCCGTGTTCTAAGCTGAACATCAAAATCACTTGATGATTTTATCAGATAATGGTAATCGTCCTAATATTACAGCCAACCTTTAGCTTTCAGATATTTATCCGGTATTCTGAGTTCCAGTTCATCTTTTTATTTTTGAAATATAATCTTCAATAACTGTATCAGAATAGCAATTCTTATCAGTTATCAACGGAATACATATGTTATTTCCAACTTCAATATAACAACCAATAATATCAAGATTGTACTGAAATACAACATAAAAATAATTATAAGCTGTAAAGCCAATTTTGAAACTATGATGATTTGGTTCATCAACTAAATCGTATATTTTGCTTGACGAAATTCTGTCATTTAATATATTCTTTAATACTTTGCTAATATTAACAGCCATTAACTGCATTTTATTTAATTCCATACCAAAAATCTCCTAAGCAGCACCAGCTATTTAATACATATCTTTATATATTTTTCTTTATTTCAGCAAGAAAATTCCACCACTTATATGGATCTGATAATTCTTTAATATAGAGATTACTATCTTGGATTACACATAGCTGAAAGTCTTTTTTTTTTGGAGAGATCAGACAATTCATTATTTTGTAAGTATTCATCTAAAATCACTTCAATTCTTGATGCATCCTCCGTATAATTATTATCCACAAGATAATTATAAAGCTTTTTTAATTTATTTTTCATATTATTTCACCTACTTTATTGCTCCTGTATATTTTCCACCATCCTAGTGTTAGCATCTAAATAGTACAAAACAAAATGAGATATCCCCTTAAATGTTGTATAATAAAGAATGAGGAGGAACTCATTATGTCACGACAAAAAGCTCACCACACCAGGCAGTTCAAGTTGGATGCTATCAACTATCGCAAGGAGCACCCTGATCTTACAGGTTGAATGTGCAAAGAACCTGGGAATCGGTGTCAGCACCCCTGCCCGCTGGGAACCCCAGTTCAGAAATAATGACGTCGATATTCCCGTTATCGGTTCCGATAATTACGCTTCTGAAGAAGCGAAGGAATCGCTCGTCTTAAGCGCGAGCTGCGTGATACACAGGATGCACTTGATGTGTTAAAAAAAGCCATCGCCATTCTGGGAAAAGATTAACAGAAGCTATCTATACGGAAGTTTCTGCAAAGATAGAGGCTGCCAAAGTAACTGGACGCCGCGTCTCTATCTCCGGAATGCTGAAATTTTTAGGCGTGTCCCGCTCTGGATACAGATCCTTCCTTAATCGAAAGGTATCTCCTACTCGTCAGCGAAAAAATGCCGTTAAAAAGGAAATCCAGAAAATATATGATAATTCTAAACAGAATTATGGCGCCCCTAAAATTGCACAGGAACTACGTAAATCTAGCGAAACCATCAGTCAACGCACCGTAGGTAAATAATACATGCGTGAAATGAGTGGACTAAACCGTGGACTACTACCACCAAAGATTCTGATTTTAGCAAAGAACTCCACAACATTCTCAACGAACAGTTTAATCCTTAACGTCCTAACGCTGTCTGGTGCACAGATATAACTTATATCTGGACGCAGGATGGTTTTGTATACCTTAACTGCGTTATGGACTTGTATGCCAGAAAAATCATTGCCTGGACTCTTGCAGACACTATGGAAGTATCTACAGTTATCGAAACAATCAACAAGGCAAAAGCCTGTCGTAATACTGATTTACCACTTATTATCCATTCAGATCGTGTCAACCAGTATGTTTCAAATGCGTGGCGTGAAGCCACTGAAAAGATGCAGCAAAGCTATTCTCATAGTGGTTATCCTTACGATAATGCCTGCATCGAATCTTTTTATTCCTTAATCAAAAGAGAATGGCTTAACAGATTCAATATCATTAACTACAAACACGCCTATAGGCTTGTATTCGAGTATATCAAACCCTTTTATAATACCGTTAGGATTCACAGTCACTGCGACTATATGTCTCCTAATGACTTTGAAAAAATGTATGAGAGGGTATCTTCTCTGCCAGCAACTTAGTTGGCAGAACTTCTCATTTTATTTTGTGCTAAATCTTAACACAGGATCATGTCTGGCTAAGGATACACTCGACATACCTTTGTATTTAGCGTACTCATCAAAGCTAATGAGACCATTTTGGTTGATGTGTTTTGACATAAAGAACTTCCTTTCAACTGTAGTAATTTCATGTTACCATTGTTGAAAGGAATAGATGCTTATTTCGTTTTTCTTAATTATAGCTTAGGAAGGTTGTATCAAAAGTGTCGAAATTATAGTTGTTCTTATCGGTGCTTAAAACTGCAAAATCAATTCTTTTTAAAATTCTTACATATTTTAAACCCATTTATCGATTCATCATAGATTGCTTTTCTAAATAGTTCTGCAACTATTTTTTGGATCGTTACCAAACGCACCACATCCCCATGCCCCTAATATCAAATAATCATATTCATAGAATGCTGCACATATCAACAAACTAAGAATTTGAGGTAAAATATCTTTTCGTATTGTTTTTTGATTCTAAATCTTCAAACGATGTTGCGATAGGTGCAGCGCAAGTTACAACCGCGATTTGTTCAGGCTTTTTCAAGCAAAATGCCTGCTTCATTCTTAAATACCTCAACATTAGGATGTAACATTATAGTGTTACTATTGTTAAGGTTGCGTCTTGATTTATTGTAATTATAGTATTTCGCTGCAGCTTTACTTTCCAAAGCATATAATAAGGTGCTTCTTCTGCAAAGATCTTCCTCTTGAGCTTTAGCGCCTATTCTTACACCTCCACCCGGATTGATTGGGTTAGCAAAGTTGAGTACCAACACTCGGTTAGAATTATAATCTTTTTTAGTCTTTATGCCTAAACTGAAAGAATCCAAGTTAAAGCATTTGCTATTACAATCTGAAGAATACTTGTTACCCTTAACGAAGCATTTATTATATATTTGTTTAATTTCATCCGGAAGGATGACAATAGATTCTTGTGATTCTTTTGTGCTGTATTTCAACATAACCAATTGTTCATCCTTTTGTGTAATAACCATCTTCAATAATTCTCAATGTATCATTGAATATAGCTTCATTTGACAACATAGCTTTCACTCCTCATTTTATTTTGTGCTAAATCTTGACACAGGACCACCTTGGAAAGTAATACAATTTCGTGCATCACAAGCAAAACAAACGCAAGCTCGCTGTTCTGAATCATCCGCAACTCTTTTTCAACCTGCGGAACCATTCCATTGCGTTCCGGATAATCAGAATGACGAGGGAATTCTCTATCAGCCCTTCTTAAGCATATTTGAATGAGCTCATCATAGGCTTTGTCGATCTCGCTCTTTCTCGGGGCGGAGTAAAACAAATCTCCCGTACTCATTTTGTCCATCGGTTTGGCGATCACAAATTTCATTTATGAAGACTCCTGGTTAATAAAACCCTCAATAATTGCATTATAGTTTTTTCTTGGTTCACCATTAAGAATGCGCGCAGACGGATGATAGGCGTACAATATTTTTATCCCTGAATCGTAGCCGTTGATCCCAGACAAATTGTGAATATCCTCTTTTGAAAGATTATAATCACTTCCTGTAACGGCAGGCGTATCAACAGACAACCCGTTTATCATCATCTTGATCTTGTTATAAAAATCACTTCCGAAATCCCGAATAATATGATTTATGTAATCAGGTCCGCTGAGAAAAACCAAATGCGTCGGTCTCAGAAGATTTAGCTCGTGCAGAAAGATATTTCCATTAAAACCGTTCCAATCAAAAGAAGTATAAATTATTTCATCTCTGAATTTATACTGCTTATACTTTTCAGTTTTTCGCTTCGGTTCTCCCGGAGGATAACACCCTGTTTCTTTTTCCTTTGAGAGATGTTTTGTTTAGATTATTGCTCAATACAGATAATATCTCAGCTTCACGTTTCTCCGGGTTAAGGCTTTTGTCGAAGCCGGCTATAAGCTCACGTGTTTTTAGATATTCTGTTTGCCTGCATTCTGACTTCGGAATGCCTTTCTCGCCGACATGAGCGATTTTATATTCATATTTATAATAACCGTCTTTCTGATACTGCGGTGAAAAGTCAAAAACACGGCCCTCGTCTGTATTTGCCTCCTGACCGTAAATCATAATTTTATTATCTGCATTAAGGTAAGAATCAAAGCAAGTGAGAAGTTGGATGCCGTTGTATTTTTTCATCTCAAACTTAACCTTCTTCTTTATATTAAAGGCTTGATACATCTCGTTATAAAAGGTTTGATACATCTCTTTTAATTCAGCATTCTTTTTATTTGTTGTCTCCAAATTCGTATGCCTCTAAAATATCCTCGTTTTTTGAATAATCCATATCTGTCATTGTATCTCACCTGTTATAAAACTATGTTTGACATATATTTTCCCAAACTTTTATTTAGGTTTTTGATCATCCTCTCCCGCAAAGCAACTGGCTTGATAACCTCAATCCACGGTGTAAATGCCTTTGCGAATTGCTCCATAGCAAGCTCGTTGACGTTTACTGTCACAGTTATTTCGTCATCGGTTTCTTCACTGAATCTGACATCCTTACCGAACATATCAATGATGTCGCTGATTAGGCTTTTATCCGCTCGGAACACTGCTTTCACATTCTCGCCCGAAAACATATAGACGTGCTTATCCATATACTCCTCAAGATCGAGCTTTCTGCCGTCGCTGCCCTTGAGCTGATCAAAGGGCTTGATGTTTTCATCAAGGATCTCCAAATCCGTTATGCGGTCGATGCGGTAGTTGCTGATATCGTCATACTTATCATAGTTGCAAATCAGATAATACTTGCCCTCTTTGGCAACTAACTGATAAGGATTGATGATGTATTCCCTAACCTTGCCGTTTTTATTTCGCCGCTTATGCAGCTTTTTGTCAGTGTGATATTCAAGATAGTGAAAGCACACTTTGCGTCTTTTGTCGATCGCCTCGTCTAACAGCTCAACATTGTAGAAAAGCTGCTTGTTATCCGTCTTATCCTCCGGCATACGGGCGATATGGTTCACTCGTTTTTGAAATAGATATTGGACAGAGAAGCTAACTTATCGACCAGCTCCTTATCCTGTTTATAGGGGATATGATTCGAGAACAGAACGCTGTCAATCAGCAGCCGTAGCTCACTGTCGGTAAATTCATGTTCCAGATAAAAGTCGGAAAGGATTACATTCTCCTGTTCTTTGCCGTCCTTGTCTTTGAATATGCGCACGCTCTCGCTATAGTTGATGTTATAGCCGAACTCGATCAGGTTCATCAGATTGCGCTTGACCGCCTTGCGCTCAACCGTCATATCATATTCACGCTCAAGAATATCCTGAATCTCTTTCTGGCTTAGCCGGTGATTTTCGTCTGTGTATCGTTTGAGGATATCCAAAATATTCATTATTATCAGTTTTTTCGGAGATTTAGCGAACATCATACCACCTCTTATCTCTATCATATCATATTGAAATTCATTCTGCAATAATAATACACTGCAAGATGGTGCGTTTTTAGTACACGGATGTCTTGTGAATCTAAAGTTAAACGCCCCTTGATAAGCGATTTGCCTATCAAGGGGCATTTGATTCATCTTATGCGCTGATAATATTGCTTTTGACGAGCAACTTCGGGTCGGCTTTCAGTACACTGAGAAAACGCCTTGCCGCTCCGATCGGTTTATTGGTTCCTGCTTCCCACGTTTCAACTGTCTTTACCGAAACGCCTTTTACCTCACGATCCGCTTTTAGCTGTAAATAAGCTCGTGATTAACGATTTCCTCTGCTCGGTTGCGGATAGAATTCATCTTCTTAACCCACAGCATTTGATTGTTCGCCTTGAGCTGTTCCGTCACGCCCTCACGCTCTGCGAGCTGCCTTACCAGCTGATCAAACATATTCTCCGCCTGCTCGTCGATATCGGCAAGACAAGCGGTCAGCTTGCCTTTGGTCAACAGATTTGTGTAGAGGATTTTACGGTTACGCTCCAAATAGCGAAGATGCCGTTTCCCAAATATGCCGATTTCCACCTTTGGCTGTTCGGGCAATTTTAAATCGGGAAGAAGATAGTCACCCTGCTGTGTGTAAGTGATTTTTGTGTTTGTCATAACTTTAACCTCCGAAAAATATTTGTCGGAAACGATTTCGGCGGCTCAGGTTTTAATAGTGAATGCGATTTGACTGCGATTTTGACTGCGATTTAACTGTATTTATTCTGACTCAACTTTTCCCAACTTGTTTCTGTTGCCGTTTGAAAACCGCATAGATAAGCCGTTTTCAGGCATTTTCGAAAAAATTGGAAAAAGAAAAGACGGTTTCGAAAAACCGTCTTGTTTGGTTGCGGGAGCCGGATTTGAACCAACGACCTTCGGGTTATGAGCCCGACGAGCTACCAAACTGCTCCATCCCGCGATATGTTATTTTTTGAGAGCTTTATTATTATAACTCTTTCAGAATGAAATGTCAATAGCTTTTTTAAGATTTTTTAGAAAATATTAAATCTTGCTTTAGCGTACTTAATAACAGTATATGCGTAAAAACTAAAACTATTCTGAATAATTTTTAAAAATTTGAGCAGAATATAAGGGCAAAGATGCTTTTTAGAATAATATATAAAAAAAATTACTGCAAAATATAAAATTCTCGAAAAGTAGAAAATAAATTTAAGAAAATTTTGTTAAATTTTAAACAAACACTTGTATTTTTTCTCAAAATGCTATAAAATAAAAGCAGTAAAAACTTAGGAGGTATAATTACAATGTCAGTTAAAGTTGCTATTAATGGTTTCGGCCGTATCGGTCGTCTTGCTTTCCGCCAGATGTTTGGTGCAGAGGGTTATGAAGTTGTTGCTATCAACGACCTTACAAAGCCTTCTATGCTTGCAGATCTTCTCAAGTATGATACAGCACAAGGTGGCTACTGCGGTAAGATTGGTCAAAATCTCCACACAGTAGAGGCTGATGACGAGGCTAACACAATCACAGTTGACGGCAAGACTCTTACAATCTATGCTAAGGCTAACGCTGCTGAGCTCCCATGGGGCGAAATCGGTGTAGATGTTGTTCTCGAGTGCACAGGTTTCTATTGCTCTAAGGCAAAGTCACAGGCTCATATCGATGCTGGTGCTAAGAAGGTTGTTATCTCTGCTCCTGCAGGCAGTGACCTTAAGACAATCGTTTATAGCGTAAACGAGAATACTCTTACAGCTGATGATACAATCATTTCTGCTGCTTCTTGCACAACAAACTGCCTCGCTCCTATGGCTAAGGCTCTTAATGACTATGCACCAATTCAGAGCGGTATCATGTCAACAATCCACGCTTATACAGGCGACCAGATGATTCTTGACGGTCCACACAGAAAGGGCGACCTCAGAAGAGCAAGAGCAGGTGCTGCTAATATCGTTCCTAACTCAACAGGTGCTGCTAAGGCTATCGGTCTTGTTATCCCTGAGCTCAACGGCATCGGTATGAGATATGGTTCACTCTTCGATGCTACACAAACAATGGTATCTAAGATTGCTGATGA
>VOFC01003245.1_pt1 | contig 39456 bp, 62 predicted proteins | sample 5384161 | NCBI WGS metagenome assembly VOFC01 (sample SAMN12384722, study PRJNA508395) | human gut metagenome | isolation source: healthy gut B | host: Homo sapiens
CTTGTCGTGTAATACTCATGCAATGACTTAAACTCCGGATTCTTCGCTATCAGCGGAATTGCTGCATTGAACAGCACTGCCCGCAGCTTACTCCGACCTCTTTTGCTTATGGTCGTCTGTCCTTTGTGCTTTCCAGAGCTGTTCTCCCGTAATGAGAGTCCTGCCAGCTTTTGTATCTGTCTGGGTGATTCGAAACGCCTCACATCACCCACTTCTGCCAGAAATCCGGCTACCGTGATTACTCCTATACCTTTGATGGCAAGCATCTGCTCGCTTTCGGGTATCTTCCTGCACAGCTTTTCTATTTCCTCCATAACGGCATTTCATACCGGGCAGCCGAAGAACCTTTCTTTAAGCCGATGCTGCGTTTTGCTGTCTCACACAGGGTCGTTGCCCTTTTCATTCCTACAGCCCTTAGCTTTGCATCACGCCAGATTTGATTGATTTTCTCGGCTCCCAGTTCCACGATTGCTTCCGGAGTACAGGTTTTCTTTAGAAGCAGCATACTGCTCTGTGCTTCATAGTCCCCAAACACATCTGTGTACTCGGGGAAATATATGGCGAACCATCTGGCAAATCTGTTTTTGATCTGGGTCATCTCCTGATGAGTCTCTTACGATTGGCCACCATAATTCTTAAATCAGCATACACACCATCCGGTGTATACGGTGCAGAATACCGGCCCTCGGTAACCAGCTTTGCGATCACCTTCGGATCCTTCCTGTCATTCTTGCTTTGGCTGTTATCATCCAGTTCCTTGGTCTGCTTTACCGCATAAGGGTTAACCATAACCAGGAGGATGCCCTCATCCTCAAGATAAGCGCCAAGGTCAAACCAGTAATGACCTGTCGGCTCGATACCTACGATTGCATCTAGCTTCTTATACTTGTCCTGTAAATGCTGCATCCATGCTTTAAAGGATTCAAAACCTTCTCTGCTGTTGCTAAATGTAAAGACTTTTCCAAGCTCAATGCCTCTCCAGTCAAATGCCCTGGCGTACTGTGTTGTACTTCCGATATCGATTCCGACTACCAAAGTTGATTCTTTTACTTGATTGATTTTTTCATTCTGCTTATAATTCATTTGTGGGTGTCTCCTTTGAACAATGATTTTTATTAACCGGCAAGTTAACAATCATTATTCTATGGGTGGCAGCATCATCCTTGAAACAGTATAGTTACACATTTTTATAAAATCAACCAAAAATTTTTAAATGAAACAAAAAAAAGGAGATTTTGTATCATGCACGAACCGCGTAATGCAAAAGAGCAGATTGAAAAGGCGTTTCTGGATCTTCTGGAAGAAAAGCCGTATATGGATATTACGGTAACGGACATTGTCAAAAAAGCGGATGTTGCCCGTGTGACCTACTATCGGAATTTTGATTCCATTTCCGATATTATAGAAAGCATCACAGACCGCATGGCAGATGAATTTGTAACGGAGCTTGCGCCAATGCTTGATTATGGTGATGACCGGAGCCTGCGTGAATTCCTGTTTCACTTTTTTTATCATCTTTCCCGTAACAGTAAGACTATTTTTATTCCGCATTCGCAGAACAAAAATATCATCTTCTACCGCCTGCACGATAAGGTCCGTGCCATGGAAGAAGCAAATGATATGCACTCTGCGCCCGAAAAGTATAACAGATCTGCGAAATGGCTATTTTAAATGATGTCGGTCAGAAATGGGTTTTGGACGGTATGGAAGAAACTCCAGAAGAAATGATAGATTATATGATGAAAATCCTGCGATCTTTCTGACCGCAGGATTTTTTTCCTGTGAAACACCTGTCTCACAACTCTGATCTTTTTAAACCGGAGCAGAAATACAGTATACAAGTATATGGAAAAAAGAAGGCTTTTTTCTTTGTCAAGACAGTTTCTGCCCACACATCTGCAAAAAGTAAGCATGCACGCGGTTGTCCTCTGTTACCTCCGGATGGAAGGAAAGCCCGAGCTGGTTTTCATATCTGACTGCTACAATATTACCGTCTACACTGGTCAGTACCTTTACCGCATCCTCTGCCTTTTCAATATAGGGAGCACGGATAAAGGTAAGTGGAAACTGCTTCCCGATCTCTTCCACATCAGCGGTGCACTGAAAGCTGCCAAGCTGTCTGCCATAAGCATTCCGCTTTACAGTGACCGGAAGCGTGCCAAAGTGCACGGTAGGATCATCCGCAATATGCTCTGCCAAAAGGATCAGTCCCGCACAGGTTGCCATAACGGGCAGTCCCGCTCTGATCTTCTCCTGCAGAGGTACAAACAGTCCAAGCTCCCGTAAAAGCTTTCCCTGTACCGTGCTCTCTCCGCCGGGCAGCACCAGTCCGTCAAAATGCCGTTCCAGATCTTTTGCCTGTCTGATCTCAAATACATCTGCGCCGAGCGCCTGCAGCTTTTTTTCATGTTCGATAAAGGCGCCCTGCACTGCCAAAACTGCAATCGTCATTCTTTCACCGCCTTTTATTTTCCACGTTCTGCCATTAACAGTTCGATTTCCTGCTCATTGATACCGACCATTGCTTCTCCGAGATCCTCGGAAAGCTCTGCCAGCATTTTGGCATCGTTAAAATTCGTCACTGCTTTGACGATCGCTGCAGCTCTCTTTTTCGGATCACCGGATTTGAAAATACCGGAACCGACAAAGACACCTTCCGCACCGAGCTGCATCATCAGTGCTGCATCTGCCGGTGTTGCCACGCCGCCTGCTGCGAAATTAACAACAGGTAACTTTCCGTTTTCATGCACATAAGCAACCAGCTCATACGGAACCTGCAGCTCTTTTGCTGCCTGGAACAGTTCATCCTCCCGCATAGAAGTCAGTCTTGCGATCTCCTGGTTCATTTTACGCATATGACGGACTGCCTGTACCACATCACCTGTACCGGGCTCGCCCTTTGTACGGATCATGGAAGCCCCTTCATTGATTCTGCGGAGTGCTTCTCCCAGATCCTTTGCACCGCATACAAACGGTACTTTGAACTTTGTCTTGTCAATATGGTACACATCATCCGCCGGTGAAAGCACTTCACTTTCATCGATATAATCAATCTCGATCGCCTCTAAGATCTGTGCCTCCGCAAAATGTCCGATCCTGCATTTTGCCATGACCGGAATGGAAACCGCTTCCTGGATCCCCTTGATCATCTTCGGATCACTCATACGGGAAACGCCGCCCGCTGCACGGATATCTGCCGGGATCCGCTCCAGTGCCATAACCGCACAGGCACCTGCTTCTTCCGCAATCCTTGCCTGCTCCGGTGTCGTTACATCCATAATGACACCACCCTTTAACATCTGTGCAAGTTGTTTATTTAATGCATATCTGTCCTGACTCATATTCTGTTCTCCTTTTCCTGTTATCGACAAGACAGCATGATCCTGCCATGTCTGCTTTTTGTCTGTTTTCCATTAAGATGTCAGCTAACGATCTCTTGTGACAAATCATATAGAAAAAGTGGTATGGTTAAAAGTGCCAATTTGTGCTTATTATACCATACCACTTATATAGTATTCCTTATTATATGTTCCATCAGACCGGCAAATCCCATCGTTCTGCTTATACAGTTTCCGATGTCCTGTCTTTCCTGCGGTTCAGTGAAAACATGATGATCGATGCTCCGATAATGATCACATAGCCGATCACACTAAACACCGTCGGCATCTCATGCAGAATGAAAATACCGAGGAGCGAAGAAAAGACGATCTGCATATAGTCAAAGACAGATATTTCCTTTGCAGGGGCGTGTGTATACGCTGCTGTAATGGAAAACTGTCCGCCCGCTGCTGCAATCCCTGCCAGCATCAGACACAGAAACTGCTGCATGCTCATCGGTTTATAGGCAAAAAACAGATACGGTGCTGTCACTAGCACGGAAAACAACGAAAAAGCAAATACAATGATCGGTCCCTTTACACCATGACCGCCCAGTATCCTTACCATCGTATAGGCAATCCCTGCTCCAAGGCCGCCCAGCAGACCGATCAGCGCCGGGATCGTTACCATGGAATCAAAGCCCGGCCGCAGGATAAACAAAGCCCCGATAAATGCCAGCAGAACGCAGACTGCCTGATACGGTGCCACCTTCTCCTTCAGCAGAAAATAAGAGGCAATAATGGCAAAAAACGGCGACATCTTGTTCAGCATGTTAGCATCCGCTATATGCAGATGGTCGATAGCATAAAAGTTACAGATCAGCCCTGCTGTTCCGCAGAAAACACGCAAGAATAAATAAATCCAGTCCTCGCGCGGTACCTTCAGTGAAATATGATCTTTCCATAAAATACCGCACGCAAACAAAAAGCGCGACAAAGTTTCTGAAGAATGCCTTCTGCATAGGCGGCAGATCACCGGACAGCCTGACGAACAAGCTCATCATTGCAAAGCAGAATGCTGCCAGCGTAATATAAAATATACCTTTATTTCTTTCCTTCATTAACAATCCAGTCCTTTATAACTTGTCTGATATCCATGATTTTCTTCCGGGCGCAGTGCCCAGAAAGCAACTGCACTCGCCGCAGCTACATTTAAGGAATCTACGCCATGCTGCATGGGGATCCGCACAGTATAATCACATGCTGCGATCGTCCTATCCAGCAGTCCTTCTCCCTCTGTACCAAGCACAACCGCCAGCTTTTCTTCTCTGCGCAGTGCTTCCTCTTCTATACTGATCGAATCGTCTGAAAGAGCAAGTGCTGCTGTCCGAAAACCAAGTGTATGCAGCTTTTCTACACCGGTGCTTTCCCAGTCTGCATCTGCAAATGTCCATGGAACCTGAAATACCGTTCCCATACTGACACGGATCGCCCGCCGGTACAAAGGATTAGAACATGCCCTTGTCAGAAGCACTGCGTCCATGCCAAGTGCCGCTGCAGAGCGGAAGATCGCGCCTACATTGGTCGGGTTCACGACATTTTCCAAAACAGCGATTCGCTTTGCTCCCCTGCAGACCTCTTCCATGGATGGAAGCGGCTTTCTGTACATGGCACAAAGCATTCCTCTGGTTAACATAAATCCTGTCAGCTGTGTTAAAACATCAAACTCGGCTGTATAGATCGGGATATCCATTCCTTCCCATTCTTCTAAAAGTTCTCTTGTTTCATGATTACTCTCGGCTAATCGGTTCTCCACCAGAAAACTGACAGGCTGATAGCCTGCCTGAAGTGCCCGCCGTATCACCTTCGGACTTTCTGCAATGAACATTCCCTTTCAGGCTCTGCCCTGTTTAAAAGCTGCCCTTCCGATATTCTGGCATATACATCAAGTGCCGGATCCTGAAAATCCGTTATATCAATCAGTCGCATTTCCTTCCTCGCAATACAATAAATAATCCCTGCCCGAAAGCAAGGATTATTGTATCAGTTTTGGCAATAAAATGCAAAATATACGTTTTATTTTCTATTTCTGATCCTTTTCTACTCCAAAATGCCGCGGATGCGATCCAACGCCTCCTGCAGGAACCGCTCTCGGACATGCCACATTGATGCGCTCAAAGCCTTCTCCCTGTTTTCCCGAAGATCTTGCCACTGTCCAGCCATAGCCCTGCTTCATAAATGATCTTATGATCCAGCTGCTCTGGTAAGCCCTGTCTGTCTGAAATCAAGCCAGATCAGATAGGTTCCCCTGCGTGTCGATCATAACGGACGCCCGGTAGATTTTTTTCTTCTACATATGCTCTGGCAAACGCAATGTTATCTCTGACATAGTTTTTCATAGCAGCATACCATTCATCTCCATGTGCATAAGCCGCCTCTGTCGCCACCAATCCAAGCACGCTGAGCTGGCTGATCCCTGCCCGGTCCATTTCCTTGCAGAATTTCCGGCGAAGTATCTGATTCGGGATAAAAATATTGGAGATCAGCATACTTGCCAGATTAAAGGTCTTACTTGGTGAGGTGCAAAACCGGAAATATCGGCAAACTCCTTTTTGATACCGAAGCAAATACAGTATGTGTCCCTTCCCAGATAAAGTCATTGTGGATCTCATCACTGACAACCGTTACCCCATGCTTTACACAGATATCGCCGATTTTCTCCAGTTCCTCTTTGGTCCAGACTCTGCCAACCGGATTGTGCGGACTGCATAACAGAAACAGTTTGATCCCATTTGCAATGATCTTCTGCTCAAAATCCGCAAAATCTATCTTGTAGGTTCCATCCACCGTCAAGACAAGATCATTACTGACCACCTCTCTGCCATTGTCAGTGATCACCTCGGAAAACGGATAATATACCGGCTGCTGCAGCAGCACCTTATCTCCCGGATCGGTATATGCCTTTACAGCCATAGCAAGTGCGAATACAACGCCCGGTGTTTTGATAAGCCACTTCTCCTGTGGTTCCCAGTCATGATGTCTTATCATCCAGTCCCTGATGATCTCAAAATAAGGCGTCTGCACATCACTGTATCCGAATATGCCTTCTTTGACGCGTTCTGTCAGTGCATCTTCTATGTAAGAGGATGTCTCAAAATCCATATCTGCCACCCAGAGCGGCAATACATCTTCCGGCATACCGTTTTACGGCAAAATCATATTTCAAACATCTTGTTATTTTTTCTGTCAATGATTCGGTCAAAATCCAAATTTCTCTCTGCCATGTTTTGTCTCCTGTTCTTCTTTGCATCAACTAAGCTCTGCAAACACCTGCGTCAGCTCTGCAATCAGATCCCGGGCATCTTCAATACCGACGGAAAGCCGCAGCGTACAGTCTGTAATGCCGTTCTTTCTCTGATCTCCTGTGGCACATCTGCATGTGTCTGCGTTGTCGGATAAGTCAGGAGTGTTTCCACACCGCCCAGACTTTCCGCAAATTTGATCATGCGTACTTTTTCAAGAATTTCAAATGCATGCTCTTTGTTGTCCACATAAAATGTCAGCATAGAGCCAAAGCCTCTTGCCTGTTTTTTCATGATCTCATATCCCGGATGCTCAGGCAGTCCCGGATAGATGACCTTTGTCACAGCAGGCTGCGTTTTCAACCAGTTTGCGATCTCAAGTGCATTTTTCTGCGCCTGCTCCATACGAATGCCCAGTGTTTTAATGCCACGCAGGATCAGCCAGCTGTCAAACGGTGCCAGTCCCGCACCTGTCGTTTTGATCAGGAAACGAAGCTGTTCACTGATCTCTTCTCTGTTCGTCACAAGGAAGCCTGCCAGTGTATCATTGTGTCCCCCAAAAACTTCGTTCCGCTATGTACCACAATATCTGCTCCCAGCGTTAACGGATTCTGGAAATACGGCGACAAAAATGTGTTGTCTACAATTAACAAAAGATTATGTCTTTTTGCAATTTCGGAAAGCTTTCCGATGTCCGTTACATTCATCATCGGATTGGTCGGTGTTTCGATATAAATTGCCTTTTGTCTCTTCTTTTATCAAAGCTTTCAACATCATCCTGATAACTGTCCACTGCCGAAAATGTGATACCCGTTTTTCCGGGATACATTGCGAAACAGACGGATGCTTCCCGCCATACAGATCACTGTCCACAATCAAGATGATCGCCCGGCTTGAAAAAGCTCCATCAAAAGAGTGATCGCTGCCATTCCGGTAGAAAGTGCAAGTGCATCACAGCCATGTTCCAAAGAAGCCACAATTTTTTCCAGATGCTCTTTGGTCGGGTTCTGTAATCTGCTGTAATCAAACCCTGTGCTCTGTCCTACACCCGGATGTGCATAAGTTGCTGTCTGGTAGATCGGATAACTGATCGCACCATAATTTTCTGTCTTGCCTTCTGTCTCCTCCAGATGGAGACATCGTGTATTGATTCCTCTTTCCATGTCGTTTCTCCTGCCTTTTCGTATCTGTTCTGCTATCGAATTATTCCTATCTTCTTATTCCTGTCTTCTATGAGATCATGATTATGAAATGATTTTCCAAAATCATGACTTCTTAAGTTTTTCTCTTTGTATTTTCCTCTTCGTGTTTTTTTATTTTTCTTATTGTTCTTACATTTTATCTTATTTTCACACTATAGTATACTGTCTTGATAGGAATAATATATTTTTATAAGATATAGCCAGTTTAGCATAATACTATGCTATTGCATAATGCAGGAAGATTATAATCTGTTATAGTCTTTATCTATAGCCACAATCTATGGGACGTAATTTATACTACATAATAAAAACGCCGGAAGTATCTACACGCAATCACGCTTGACTACCCTGCGATTTGTTTGAAACACATTTTGCACGAGCCCGGCCACCAAAAAGCATGGTGATCTCTCCGCTCGGCAAGTGTTTCACAAATCTCAGTCGTCTACGCTATCGATTGCTTTGTAGATATCGTTCCGGCGTTTATCTATAAACCATTATCTATATGTTACCTATAACATACCATTTTTATATATTCCCAGCAGTTCATTGTCAGTCTTAGTCTACCGGCTTACTTTCATCTGCCTCATAATCAAAGAAATCAAAATCTGCATAATGGCTGTGCTTCATGCGGTCTGCGCAGGTCAGTCCGACAAAAGCACCTGTGAATTCACCATATTTACAGTACTCATCGGAATACTTTGTTGTATCGAATACTTTACCGATCTTCTCAAAGTGTTCTCCGTCATAGCCCCATTCAAACCAGGACTGACGGCCTCTGATACAAAGTCTTAAATAAACCTCTCTGTCATCAACAGGAATTCTGGTATTTAAAAATTCTTCCTTTTCCCCGTTGTCAAGCTGGATGATAGAAAGAGCACTCTGTCCGAGTGTTTCGCTATAGTACTTTCTAAGGTTTACATAATTCATGTTGTCGTAGTACAGGATCAAGCCTGCACTGTGCTGATGGATCTCCGGTTTGAAATCCATTTTTGTTGTGATCGTAGCATAAACACTTGTCAATTTTCTGGCAAGAATGCTGACTTTATTTAAAGAAGTTCTGGCTTCCTGTCCGCGGATACGCACATAGCCCGGACGTGCTTTTTACATCTGCAAAGCTCTGTGGCATGATCCTTGGTGCGTAATACCAGTTACCCAGCTCTTCCCCATCAAAATCATCAAAGGATGGAACCTGCGACAGCTTTACTTCCGGCAGATTGGCTTCTTCGACTTCCATTTTGGCGAAATTACTGCCATCTGCCATACGCAGCCAGCCGTCTTCTGTCCACATCATTTTCTGGATCGCGGTTTCTCTGCCGAGTGTACAACGAAGCTCCGGTACAAACGGTCTTGCACATAAATGCATCAGATATACTTCACCGTTCTGTGTTTCCACATAGCTGCCATGTCCTGATTTCTGCAGGATGGAATCCGGATTGAAGTATTTTGGTTTTAAGTGATCCGGGTCATGACGTTCATTGATTCATTCGGAGAGGATGTCACAATCGGGTTCTTTTGGATCTCTTTCATAAGGACCCCAGACATTTTTGGAACGTCCCATCGTCACACAATGATTATATCCGGTTCCACCTTCTGCACACATAATATAGTAATAGCCACCGCGTTTGGTCAGATGAGGTGCTTCAATACAGCCTCTGTCTGTACCACCGCGCCACATTGGCCGGGGGTAACCAACAATCTCCCTTTTTCACAGGATCATATTCTACGATGCTGATAAATCCAGGTTTTTCATAGCCTGCACGTGTTTCCCATTCCAGTGACACAACATATTTCTTTCCGTCATCATCATGGAACATGGATGCATCAAAGCCTGAAGAATGCAGGTATACAGGCTTACTCCACGGACCTTTGATATCCTTTGCTGTGATCACAAAGTTGTCTACGTCAAAGTATCTGGCATTCATGGAATTCATAACGCCGTATACTACATAAAATAAATCTTCTTCCTTACAATAAGTCAGGCAAGGTGCCCAGATTCCCTTTGCGGAAGGAAGCTTTTTTTCAGATCTACCTCTTTGTCATCTGTCAGTACATGTGTATATAATTCCCAGTTTTTCAGATCTTTGGAATGGTAGATTGGAATACCCGGAAACCACTCAAAAGAAGAAACTGCTGCATAATAATCATCTCCTTTTCTGCATACGCAGGGATCAGGATTAAACCCTTTAAAAATTGGATTCTGGATCATATTTTTCTCTCCGTTTCTCATTTATACTTCATCTGTCTGTTTATCTGTTACAGCTTTCTATCTATTTGGCGGAAACCAGCCGAAATCAACACATCTGCCAAGATCCCAGCTGTCCCAGCCAATCCAGCCCGGTTCATTTACGGTATCTACTAAAGCTTGTAGCTCCAGTAGAAGTAACCGCTTCCCTTCTTCCAGGCGTCGAGTTGTGCACTAGCAACTGCCTGATAAATTTCTTTTTCTGCTCCGGTGAAAAGCTCTCCTGCGCAGTGCCTTCCATACCGTTTAATACGGACTGTCCGCCCTTTGTATCACAGCCGCAGGCAAGAGAATTAAACAAACACCATTCGCCGCAGACAACCGGGAAATACTGCTCCATTTCCTCGATTATCTTTGCATATTTCGTCTGTACATATTCCACATAGCCTTCCACAGTCTGCGGGCAGCCATCCATTTCTGCCATCATGAGGTACTGGTGCGTATCCAGCACAACATTCTGATATTCGTCTTCCTGCATGAAATCCTTCCATGCCATCAGGTCAAAGCCATCGTGGATCACCACATATTTTTCCGGCGCAAGATGTGCTCTCATGCGGATATATGCTTTTTTATAAAACGCTCTTAAAAATACCATGCTGATCGGCGCTGTACCCTTTGCCATTTCCGGATCTACAGCCGGGTAACGTTTTGTGATATCAAAGGACTCCCATGCTGCTTCTGTCAGTGGCTCGTTGATCACTTCAATTCCCCAGAGTCCTTTTCGATTGCCATATCTTTCAGAAAGACGTTCTAAAACAGTCAGTGTAAATTCCGACTTCATCCGGACACTGTGCCCATCTGCAGACACCGCAGATACCTCCATTGTCAAATCCGTTCTGCCCCATCGGCGCCGTATGCAGATCGATCAGTATCTGAAGACCGTATTTTTCAGCCCAGGCAAATGCTTTGTCCAGCTCCTTTATGCAGCCGATAAACGGTTCTCTGTCTCCGAAAATAAAATATGGCACGGGAATACGGATCACTTCCATTCCCATCCGTTTGATCGTTACAAAATCACGTTCTGAGATATATTCTGCACGATGCATCTGGATTCTTGCTTCATATACTTCTTTGGAAAGCTGACGCGGCAGATAGTATTTCGTCCTCTGCTGTTGTACCTGCAAATAAAAAGCAGGACTCATCCATTTTTCAAGTACCAGCCAGTTTCCTAAATTCACACCTTTGATATACATACTGTTCTTCCTTTCTGTTTTTCTTTGTTATTTTCTATATTGCCCCGGTCAGCTTACTGCTGCCGGGGCGTTTTCTGTTCTGATTTTATATTCTTACTTTGCTGCTCTGGCTTTCAGATCTGCAATGATCCGGTCAAATTCTTTGTCAAGCTGCCAGAACTTCATGATGATCAGACCGATCACATATACTGCAACCGGGATCCATACGAAGCTGATACGGATAGATGCCAGCGCTGAAGCTGTCTGGGATGCTGCATCTCCTACATAACCACCGATCTCAAGGATCAGCCCAAGGAGTGCGGAACCAAGTCCGTTACCGATCTTATAACTGAAGCTGCAGGCACTGTTTACAAGACCTTCTGTACGATAGCCTGTTTTCCATTCGCCGTAATCGATCGTGTCAGATACCATTGCCCACATAGTAGCACCGCCGCAGGCATTACCGATACCTCTTATGATACTTGATGCTACGATCATTGGCATTGCGCCGCCGGAGAAGTTCAGCATCAGCATACCGATGATATCAAGTACCAGTCCGAGGGAGAATACGTTTCTCTTACCGAATTTCTTAACGAGCATTGCGATAAAGAACATTGCAAGGATCTGTACCACATTGAAAATACCATTAATTGTGCTGACTAAGTTTCTGTCTCCTAAAATGTCTTTTGCGTAGTAAACAGTAGAACCACCGTTTACAGAGTACATTAAGAAGAAAAGAGCAAGCATGCATGTCATCATGATCCAGTATTTATTTTTGAATAATGCTTTCAGCCCTTCCTTGAAAGGGACATCGACGGCCTGACCGTTTTCATCGTGTGCAGCCGCTTTTACACGTTCCTTTGTACCAAAGAAAGTGAACAGGAATGCGATCACTGCTAACAGACCAAGTACACAGAATGCTTTTGTCCAGGCTGATACGTTGTCACCGAAGAACTCTACCAGTGGAAGTGTTACTGTATTGATGATCAGTGTTCCTGCAGTTGCCAGCAGGTTACGGAAAATGCTCAGTACGGATCTTTCATATGGATCCTGTGTCATCAGGGCATTTAAAGATGAATAAGGTACATTGATCGCTGTATATACAACTGTTGATGTCAGGTTGTATGTTACGAAGATGTAAACCAGCTTTGCTGTCTGCCCCCAGGATGCGGGAACGGAAAACAGAAGCACGCCGCATACGGCAAATGGAATACACATACGTAGGATCCAGGGTCTTGCTTTACCGAATTTGGATTTTGTTCTGTCTACGATAACACCCATGATAATATCACTGATACCATCAAAGATTCTTGATACCATCATGATCGTACCAACTGCCAGTGCACTTACCCTGCATAATCCGTGTAGTAGAATAATAAGAATGCGGACATTGCTGTGTAGATGATGTTACAGCCGAAATCGCCGCAGCCATAAGAAAATCGTTCTAAAATCTGCTTAAAGGTCAATTTACTCTTTCCCATTTTGTAGCTCTCCCTCTTTCTTGCTAAATCTTTTTTCATGCAGAAAGTTGTTTCCCATTCTGCAAAGACTTTTTCCATTGTTATTATCGCTTATAAAATAGTTGTTTGCGCTCACATCTATCTTTATTTGTAAGCTTATTTTACAGTAGCCTTTCTAAAATGTTTAGTATCTATACTCACCGAAAAAAATAGGTCGATATTCTCTTTTTTCCATTGCATGCAATCATATCGTATGTTATGATCTGGATAACATATAAACTACAGGTCACATAACGGGACTTCATCCTATTCTGTAAAGGTGGTTGACATAACATGAGCACAACGCATGAGATCGTCCTGACTCCGGTCACAACCAAAGTACGTTTTTATACTTCTGTCGATAATGGCAGTTATATTCCCTCTCACTGGCACAGAGCGATCGAGATCATTTATATTCAGACCGGCGCTTTGACCGTCACAGTGGAATCCCATACGCAGAAGCTGACTGCCGGACAGTGCATCCTGATCAATTCCAACGTGGTGCACTCTACCCAGTGTACCATTCCAAATACAGCGATCGTATTCCAGATCCCGCTGGACTTTATTGAAACCTATATTCCACAGGTGCGTTCTCTTCTGTTCCATCTCCCGGAAGGCTCCGCCGATCCAAAGGAACGTACCAAGCTGGATATTTTCAAAAACACGCTGGAAAAGATGCAGATCGCCAATGATATGCAGCCGGATGGTTTTTTACTGCGTTTTAACAGTCTGCTGTTTGAAGTGCTGTTCCAGCTTTATCACAGCTTCAGCACAAAAGTCATGCATTCCGATTTCAGTAAAAAGAAAAAAGAACTGGATCGTTTAAATCCAGTTCTTCAGTATACAACCGAGCATTATAATGAACCGATCTCCATTCAGGAGATCGCAGATGTTGCCTGCCTGCAACCGGGCTACTTCTGTCGTTTTTTCAAAAGCAACATGGGAACCACCTTTTTGGAATACCAGAACGAGCTCCGTCTGTCCCATATTTATCAAGATCTGATTACAAGCAAGGATCCTGTCAATGTCATACTGGACAGACACGGCTTTACCAATTATAAGCTGTTCCGCCGCGTTTTCCGGGAGCACTTCGGTGATACGCCGCTGAAAATACGTCAGATGCATGCACAAATCAATTAAATAACGTAACTATAAACAAACTATGAAACTTTTTATATCTTTCCCTGCATGCTTTCTTCCACACATACCTGATTTCTGCCACTGTTCTTGGCAATATACAATGCCTGATCCGCTTTCTTTACCGCGTGATTGTAATCGCCGCCTTCATAAAGCGTGACCCGATGGAAACCGTAACAGGGCATACACTTCTTGCCTGCGTCTCTATTGTCCTGCGGATTTTTTCTGCACGGTTTACCGCCATGACAGGCGATTCCTGTGTGATCAGCAGAAACTCTTCTCCGCCCCAGCGGATCATGTAATTTGGTACATCCATCGTCTGTGAAACAACCAGTTTGACAATTTCCTTCAGTACAACATCTCCGCCCTCATGACCATAAGTATCATTCACATGCTTAAACAGATCAATATCCATCAGCTGCACGCATAAGTTTTTGCCGCCAAAGCACCGGAAACATTTCTTCTCATCAATAATGGTATCCATAATATTGCGGTTGTAAATCCCCGTGAGCTGATCATGATATGCATTTTCTTCCAATTGCCGCTTTGCCTCGTACTGAGCAAGATATGTCTGTTCTATTGCATAGTCGACCATACAGATCCCCACATAAAACGGATTCCCAGGATCAGCATCATAGCAAATTCCGGATAATGCAGAAATGTATTGGCAACCGCAATATCCACAAAAATAGGACCTGTCAGCACAATGCCCCACTTGCATGGTGCAGCAAATCCCAGCAGAATAAAGGCTGCCATGATAATGATAAAACCGTCACTTGCAAATGTCAGATCCGGCAGATACACACAAGCGCCGATCGTACACCACATGACACTGTGCCCTACCAGATAGGAAATCGGTACAATGATCCTGTAATCATTGACCTTTGCATTGACGATCATAAATATGGCAAACGGGAGCAGGATGGCAATTCTTGCCGGAACCGTCACCGGATTGATCCTTCCGAACAGATACCAGTCTGATATTGTATAAAATAAAGAAGAGATGCTGAGCACGATCACCAGCCACATATTCATTTTTCTGTAATATTCAAACTTTGCCTGATAAAATGTACTGTCTTTTTTCATTTTCTATCCCCTGGATACCCACAGCTAACGCAGACTGCGCAAGTATTCCTTTTTTTCTTTTGTGATCCGGTAGCTTTCGACCGCTTTCTGGATCGTTTTTCTGTGTACCCATTCCGACAGACGCCGCTCCTCTAAATAAGGGATCGTCTCCTCCCACTGCTTTGCAAGTGCTGTCGCCAGATACCATGCGATCATCATATTTACATAATATTCCTCTGACTGTACCGCCGTGACAAGCTCCAGATATGCCGGATCAAAATCCGCATCCAGATAAAGGCGCAGCAGCAGACCAATCCCATAACGTACTACATATGTTTTTTCGGATGAAATCCATTTTCTGATAACCGCTATAAGTTCTTTTTTGTGCTTTTCAAAGCATTTTGGTGCCGGCAGATCACAGGTTGCCCAGTTGTCCACATAGGGCAGAAAGCGTTCCACCTCTGCCAGACAGCTCTCATAGTCCTTGATCTGCGCCACCAGCATCATGTGCAGATTGTTTTCTTCATAATATTGATGTGGCAGCCGGTGCAAAAACTGCTCTGCTTCTGCCGTTTGCGCCAGCTGCTTTGTAAACCTTCGAAGCTGCGGCGTCCGTATTCCGATGATCGTATCCTTATCGATTCCCGGCATTAAATTGCTTTGAAAATCCCTGTACGCCGGATCCTGCATGGAAAATAGCTGCTTTTGTAGTGAAGTCATGGTGTATACCTGTTTGCTTATCTTTATTTTAAAATATTATGATGTTGGGGTCAAAAGCCCGGGCTTTGATGCCTGCGGATTGTTCCGTGCTCTGCACTCCCACAATCCTGCCCAATATTCGCATATCGTGGGATTAACATCCCACTTTTATGCTCATATCGGGGCGGGTCCCAAGGTCTTTCAACCACTTATGAGCAAGCTCATGTGGTTTTAGACCTTTTGACCCTGGCATCAAAATATTATACCATAAAATATTTCCCCCATAAACATTTACAAACAAAAATAAGCGTGTTACCATCTTTATAAAACAGTTGGGAGGTACATTATGGCAGAGATAAAATGGAAAGACAGAAAACGTATCATTTTCGGTCTTCCCTGGACATTTACAAAATACAGTTTAACGGAAGACAGACTTTTTATCAGCACAGGCTTACTCAGTACAAAAGAGGATGAAGTCCGTCTGTACCGGATCATGGATCTTTCTCTGGAGCGTAAGCTCTGGCAGCGGTTATTCGGTCTTGGCACGATCAAGTGCTGTTCTGCCGATAAAACGTTGGGCGATTTCGAGATCAAAAATATTAAGGATTCCAAAAATGTCAAGGAAATGATTTCTGAACTGGTGGAGGAAGAACGTTCCAGAAAAAGAGTCAGCAGTCGCGAATATATCAGTCATGATATGGATGATGACGATGATGACGACGATGTGGATTCAGACCAGTAAATTAGGTTACAGAGGCGAAACAGGCTGCCAGACAGGCAGCCTGTTTTACTATTTCCGTATAGAATAAATCAGCATCCTTTCTGAGCTGATGCAGCACGTAATGCTCCAGACAGCCCGGACGATACACATTCCAAAAGCTCTCTCTTACGAGATTTTCTACTTCTCTGTATTCCTTTTCTTTCTCCGTCCGAATGATTGCGTATTCCGCTCCAAACGGGAAGTTTTAATTGCTAAATCGGATTACGCATGTTCTTTCCATTCAATTCAAGGCGGAATGCCTTATGAATGATACGGTCATGCTTTGATTTCTCCTCTTTTCGTCGATAACTATTGTTTTTTCCGGTGTGCCACAAATACAGCTACAGATCTTGGCTTGAGCCAATACTCCTGAATAGCCGCTTTTTTACATTCTTCTTCAATCCCGTCCAGTGCAGTATCTGCAAAGCATCTCCATTCATACATTTCCGGAAGCTTCGGAAGCTCAAATGTCTGTCCTCCCAATAGACATTAAATGCGACATATACCAGATCCTCTCTCTGATTGGTCTTTCCTGCATAGCAGATGGCAAGCCCCTTTGTATCCTGATTGATCATGCTGTCCCATGGGCGGTTTTGTGTGAACACTTACTGCCGGAAAGCCGGTATCCGAAGGCTTCTGATTGCTCCGGATTACCGGATGCCTTCTCCTAAACCAGATCATTTTCTTAAAAAAAAGGTACAGCTCTTTGTTGGTATCCAGCCGTTTCCAGTCCAGCCAGGAAATCTCATTATCCTGACAATAGGGATTATTATTTCCAAAACGTGTGTCTCCAAATTCGTCCCCGGCAAGAAACATCGGGGTTCCCCGGCTGCACATCAAAGATACACAGGCATTTTTCATCATTTTAAGACGAAGTCTGCAAATCTCCGGATCTTCCGTTTCTCCCTCCGCTCCGCAGTTCCAGCTCCGATTATCATCATGTCCGTCCGTATTGTTCCATCCATTGTCTTCATTATGTTTTCCATTATAAGAATACAGATCCCAGAGAGAAAAGCCATCATGACAGGTGAGGAAAGTTAATGGAAGAATCATATCCCCGGTACTGTCCGGAATAAAGATCCAGCGAACCGGTCAGTCTGTTTGCTGCTGCCTTCGCATACCAGAAATCTCCTTTCAAAAAAGCTTCTCATATCATCTCGGTATTTCCCATTCCACTCTGCCCAACGCGAAAAGGCAGGGAAACTGCCAACCTGATAAAGTCCGCCGGCATCCCAGGCCTCTGCAATAAGCTTCACATTTCTGAGAATAGGATCCTCTGCCAGATTTTTAAGAAGCGGCGGCTGGCTTGCAGGTGAACCGTCCTCATTTCTTCCGAGAATGCTGGCAAGATCAAAACGGAAGCCATCTACATGATATTCTATTGTCCAATACCGCAGACATTCCAGAATCAGCTGCTGGACCACCGGATGATTGCAGTTTAACGTATTACCGCATCCGCTGAAATTATAATACATACCTTCCGGTGTTAACATATAATAAATCCTGTTATCAAAGCCTTTAAATGAAAAGAAAGGGCCATTTTCATTTCCTTCTGCCGTATGATTAAAAACAACATCCAGAATTACCTCAATACCATTGGCATTCAGTTCACATATTAATGCTTTCAGTTCATCGCCTTCCCGGTTAAACTCTTTTTTGCCGTATAGCTGGTATTGGGTGAAAAAAAAGCTTACCGGATTATACCCCCAATAATCCAAAAGCGTTCTGCCGTTAACCTCACGCCTTCCCATGGTCTCGTCAAATTCAAAAACAGGCATCAGCTCAACCGCTGTAATTCCCAGATCCTTCAGATAAGGAATCTTCTCCCGGATTCCCTCAAAGGTACCCGGGTAACGTACTCGGAGGAGGCATCCTTTGTAAATCCGCGTACATGAAGCTCATAAATGATCAAATCCTCAATCGGTCTGACCGGATCTGCATGATCTCCCCAGTCAAAATCATTAACTACCACCCTCGCCCGGTACTCATGATCCAGATTGGGCTGTTCACCCCAACACTTTGACCGGTAACTGCTCTTGCATATGGATCCAGCAAAGGTTTCTTTTTATCAAAAATAAGACCCTTTTGGGGGTCATACGGTCCATTCACTCGATATGCATATTCAAAATCATAGATATCAGTCCGAAAACAAACATGGAATAAACCCTTCCGATCCGGTAATGCTTTCGGAAACGGCAGGACTGCATAGGGTTTTCTTTCTCCTCTGTGATACAAAAGGAGCTCCACATCTGTTGCTTCCATAGAACAGACTGTAAAGCTGACTCCCTCTCTGAGTGCCGTAGCTCCATTAATCCCATAAAAAACCCGGTCTGACATCATATCCCTTAATCTTCTCCAAGGGCAGGAGATGCTTATGCTCTGCCACCCCAATCCTGTTTTCATTCATAGACCAACCTTCTCCTTTTAATATGGTCCATTATAGCATAGAACTGCAGGAGAATCCAAATCTGTCAAAATACACGCAGACCTGATATAAACGGTATCAAAAATTACGGAAACAGATAATCCACAAGCTGTCTGTTTTTGCTATATCCTGATTCACATTTGTAAAAACCAGATAAGCCTTGGAAGCATCTGTCTGCAAATAGCCGGCAATATCTGTTTTATCCAGACACAACGCTACCGGATATTTCCCATCCTGCATATTTTGATAATTGAGTCTCCATTCCAGACGATGATATTGCTCTTTTGGAAAGCACCTTGCCAAGATCAGCATAAAAATCAGATTCCACAAAATACCCAAGTGCCTGCTCGTCCAAAATCATATAACTGTACTCACCGGCTGAGATTTGTGCAATCAATGCCATCTCATAGGAATCCCTGGTCTAGCGGTGCATCACTTGAAAAGAAAGTGTATTGTCCGTTGATAAATAAGAAACTGAAGCTTTTTGGATTTTTATGGCAGGCTGATAAATAATCATCCGTCAGATACACCACACCCTGTGGAGATATTTCTACATCCACCAGACAGCCTGAGGCAAGTACCTCTCTGTGATTTTGTCTTATATCAAAGCCAAAATGAAGCACCATTGCCAGAAAAATCAGGGCAATTATACATTTTAAAAGATAGTACGTCTTAAAATATGACCATCTTTGCCGACTATCCATCTGTTTAAATTCAGACACCCTTAATTTCCATTTCTCTTTTATCTTCATTCTCTTACTCCACTTTATTAATCTGTCCCTGCTTTTTTTCTTGTATTTCTTCTCCTGTTTTTTCCTTTTCGTGTTCTACCTTAAGAAATGCCCGGCATACATTCCGGCAGCATAATATAATGAAAGCGTTGTACAAAACAGCCAGATTCCGATAAACCAGTTCATATAATGAAATCCGATATAATACGGGATCACTTCAAGGAATATGACAGTATCATCTTTGGAAGGTGTAAAAGTGAAAACAACACGGCATTGCGCACTGCACCGCGGATTGTTACATGATACCTTGCGAGGATCGGAAAAACACAAAAAACCGACATAACGACAAGCACGGTCAAAACAAAAGCGCAATCTGAAAAAAGAGACCGCATTTGTCATCCCGGTCTTTTTAAGCAAAAACCAGTCCATTGCCAGAAAAGCACTCAGAAATACTGATAAAAGCCACAACAATGTTGCCTGCTTGAAATTGTCCCTGAATGAATTGATAAAAGCCTTAAAAACATTCGGCTCTTCCTTTCGTGCCAGCTTCATTGCCACATAATATTTTTGCCGTGACCGCCGCTCCCACCGTAAAAGCGGAATAGAAAAAATCACACACAAAACATTCAATATCACATAATCGGCAATTCGTCCCAGCATTACCATAAAATCACTGTCATATCGCAAAAATCCCATTCTCTGCACCCCACTTTACTTTTTCTCTTATTCTGCCTGTTCGCTCTGATCAAGCCTTCTTATCAGTTCCTTTTGTAACGCTCCATACAATATATCCGGATTGCATGCATGATACTGTTCTGTATAGCTTTCCCATGTACTGTCAAAATCCTGTGACATGATCACCTGCGGAAGATAATTGTGTTTGACCTGATCAAGCCTGTCCATTACCTCTCCCTCTGTCGTATCCGCGGTCAAAGTATCTGTATATGAATACATTGGATACCATACTCCCGGTTCATCATTGGTCCCGATCATGTCAACATATGTACTGCATCCATATGCAGCCAGACATTCCTTCACATCCTCCGGGCACGTTGCATAAAAATCATTGGGCTGATACTCCGGCGCAAAGGCATTTATTTTATCTGAAAGTTTACCCTCCCATCTGGGAAAATACGCATAGGAACACAAAATGTGAGCTCTTTTGGATAGCATCTCCCGCCTTTGTGCGCTGATTTTTTGTCCGGTAAAATCTTCCATGCTCATCAACATGATAATCAACATTTTCCACACCCCCAGAACCGCAGTTTCATGATCTCTTCATCCATCAGATCATTAATAAACTGCATGGCTCGGGAATATCCTCACAGTTTATGGTGATTGAAATTCCATCCGATGTATTGATCTCACTACCGCGCTTTACATGCCATTTATTTTTTATTCCTTTATCAATTGTGATAGGAAGAGGTACATAATTGCACCCCTCGATATCCACGCTTTCAGACTGTCATTGATGTTGTAGGCAAACTGCCACCATTGATCGACCATGCCAAGCACACAACCTGTCGACAATTTTTCCAGATACTCCTCATATGTCTGTACAAAAGATTCGGGATCGATCATTCCCTTTCGATATTCCTGATTAAGCAGCCTGAAATATCTTTTTGCCGTCAACGACATATTATAATCTATAACCTTTTTCCGGACCGGATCCACAATACAACATCCATCATTCGGATAACCATCCAGAAACTGTGGTGGATTTTCCAGACAGAAAAAACGCCAGTCATCACATAATATCGTAAACGGGATATTCGGCTGCCCATTTTCAGCTACCGGATTGGCATTGTAATAATCTTCCAGCAATTCAAAATATTCTCTGACCGTATGAATTTGCGGATATCCGGCCCATTTCAATACACGTGTCTGAATCCAGAATGCTTCTCCCCTCATGAATAACATCACTGCTTTCTCCTTTTGCAACTCCAAATTGCGGAATCAATAAATATGCCCATCCTCCTGACGGAAAAGCTCCCATTCCTTTTCGGACATATAGTTTTTATATTAGGATAATCATCCCAGTACTCATCAATCGGGATCAAAGCACCTGCTTTTAAAAGCTCTGCATCTCCGGATATAAAATCAGGGTATTTCCCACTTGCAATATAAGATGCAATTGCTGTGTCCGCTGTTTGACCGGTAAGCCAGATTTCTTCACAGCTTACTCCCGTCTTTTGCGCTATCAGCTTTTTGATTTCATTTTCCTCATCCCTCGGCTCTCCAAGTACACTGAAAAAAGCGGTAAAGGTTTTGATTTTATTTTGCGAATGTCTTTTTTTCTATCTGTATTCCTGCAATTAACACAAACAGCAAAAAGCAATATACCGAATACTGCAATTATTTTTTTCTTCATCTGCATCATCTCTTCCTATATTTTCACTTATGATATCAGGGTCAAAGGTCAAAATACCTTTTGACCCTAACATCATATTATATGATGTCAGAATTAAAAAATCAAATAACTGTTTGCCTGTTTATTTTAATAAATCCGATAACTGCCGCTCAATGCAAGAAATGCGAAAAAGTAAAGACAGTTATCATAATATCTTCTATCTCCCTGCCTGAGTGCGGTATTCCAAAACATACGCACACAGCTTTGGCATTTTCCGACACCGAGGCCAGAGAAGCATGGGCATTTGTCGCGATTATGGCAACCGGATGCAATGCAGGCTTTGAAAGAACCGTTCCATCCAATTCATAAACATACGCCCTGTTGTTTTCATCCAGAGTCTCACAGAAAAAGCGCTGTAATCTGTCTACCTCTTCTACCTCCCAATCATCAGCCGCAAACCATGCATAGTCCATTGCAATATTGGCTATTGTGCGGTATGCATCACTATAATACCAGTCATGTCTGCCACCCCACGTTTCATAATCCGCCGAATACGGACTGCCGTCAAATTCCGCATATTCGGCACACAATCCTGTCTGCGGATGGCAGGCTTTTTTTTCAGATATGCACGGCTTGCCTCCGCCGCCTCCTGAAAAAACTGCTGGTCCTCTTTTCTGGTCCATCTTCCAAATAACTCATAAAATGCGGCAGATGATAAGACGGATCAGAAAAATCCACATCTGTTATAAAAACGGATCAATCTGTTATCCGGATTCCACATAGCCCTTCCCGGTTCACCATTTTCACCTTTATGGATACAGACTGACAATATCTGCTTTGCCTGATGGCTATAACAAAAAATTCCCTCTCCGTCTCCCCATCTGTGTGAGGCGAAAAATAGAGCCATCGCAAAATATTCCTCTCCGTCGGGTGCGGCACCATACGCATTTTTTTTACCATCTGTCTGACAGGACCATGCAAAATAACCTGCATTATCTCCTGTTGTCATATACATATAAGTCATAACCCATTTCCACAAACGGTCAAATTCTTCCTTTTTTATCCATCTGCACACACATCATCATTCCATACGACATTCCCTCGGTTTCGAACATCATGATTTCCTGTGTCTTCTATATATCCCATATCCGGCTCCACCGGATGATACAGAACGTTCTTCCTCCGTTCCGTAGAAAATGGTTTGAAAGATTTCATTTTTCCTATTTTTCAATCTCTTCTTGTTTATATCCATATTCCTGAAATACGTTTCTGTATTTTCCGGTTGCAAAGGCACCTTTCGCAATAAATTCCATCCTGAATAATCCTTTCTGTCCTTATTATTCCTTTCCACCGCCAATTGTCAGACCTGCAACAAAGTATCGCTGAAGGAAGGGATACAGACAAATGATGGGAAGCATTGTAATAACAGTTGCCGCTGAACGGACCGTAACAGGTGTAACGGTAGAAACATTGGCCGCATTAACACTTGTAGCACTTCCGCTTTGCTGCATAACCGAAGACAAAAGCTTCATCAATTCATACTGTAAGGTGGTATATTCTGTTTTCATACGGTTATAGATCATGGCGTCAAACCATGAATTCCATTGTCCAACCGCAACAAACAAAGCAACGGTTGCATAAACCGGCTTACATAGCGGTGAAATGACCTTGACAAAAATCGTCATATAACCTGCGCCATCAATTTTAGCAGCATCTTCAAGGGCTTCGGGAAGTCCCTGCATATAAGTCCTTAACACCAGCACATTAAACGCACTTACCATACCGGGAATAACATATACCCAGAAGGAATTGGTCAGTCCCAATGTTTTATAAAGCAACAGGACCGGAATAAGTCCGCCATTTACATACATCGTGATAACCCAGAACAGGGACAGCTGGGATTTAAACAGGAATTCCTTTCTGCTGATGATATATGCCAGCAACGCATTTGCCACAAGCGCCAGCAGTGTTCCGATCACGGTTCTTGCCACGGTAACAATCGCACCGGTGATAATATTCTGCATATGTAATACAACCGTATAGTTTTTGATTGAAAATTTTCTGGGGATCAGATGGATTCCTCCCCTTACCGCATCCGTTCCGTCATTAAAAGACAGGGCAACTGTATTTAACACCGGATATAACGTAATAACCACAAACAATATCATAAATATTGTGTTACAGATGACAAACACCGTATCTGCCGTGATGCCTTTTCTCTTACTTTTCACACATAATCCATGAAAGGAAATGTGGAAGATATGATATAGTCTGTACTACTTTCTTTTCCACCCTTTGATGCAATCTCATTAAGTAAGATTGCAAATGCTATGGCTGTGACAAAAGTTACAACCAGATTGATAACGCCCATTGCGAGTGTATTTCTTATAACACGGATAAATGTCATATCCGAGAACAGCATCTTGAATTTGTCCAATCCAACTAATGCAGAATGAAATATACCAAGTCTTGGTTTGTAATCCTGAAATGCCATTGCCCAGCCAGCGAGCGGCAGATAATAGAATACGACTCCATATGCCACCATTATTGCTGCCCAGAACAGCAGCACTTTCTGGCGTTTGACTTCTTTCCATGTAATTTTTGTTCTAGGTTTTCTGACCTTTTCTTTTTTATTTTCTCTCGTTAATGACATGACACCACTCCTTAAAAGGCAGCAGGCAGATAAAACGCTATTACATCTGCCTGCCTTAAATTTCATTTAAGCTTTATTTGAACTTAGCAGCCTGCTCTAATCTTTTATCAAGCTCAGTCTGTAATTCATCCAGGAAATCCTGTGGATTGCATGCATTGTATGCATCCATGTATGTATCCCATGCTTTGTCAAAGTTTTTTGCCATAACAACCTGTGGAAGCTGCTCATGCTTAACTTCGCCAATCTTTGTCCAGGCTACTCCACCAGGAGTGCTTGTGTTAAAGTTGTTAGAGTATGACCACATCGGATACCAATCTCCAGGTGCATCGTTTGTTCCAAGCATTTCAACATATGTCTTAACACCATAGGCATCGAAAGCTTCTTGTACATCACTGTTAAGACCATCATAGAACTCTCTTGCCTGTCCATCAGGTTTGTTGGCATTGATTCCATCATCACTTGTTCCATTGTACTGTGGGAAGTATGAGTATGAGCATGAATGAGAGGCCTTGTATGCTGTATCAGAAGCCTTCTTTTTCTCTCATCTGCTGTTTTGTAAAACTCACCATTCTCATCTACTTCATAGTCAGTACCCTTGACACCCCAGAATCTGAGATTGTGGATATCCTGATCAAGAAGATCATTTACAAACTTCATGGCCGCATCTACATCATCACAGGCTGTTGTACCAGCAAGACCTGTTGACTCGTTGAAAGCGCCGCCTGCATTGTGCCACTGATTTGGACGGCCGTCGATTGTTACAGGTACCGGAATGTAATCGCATCCCTGCTCATCAAGACCTGCCTGTTTAATTGCATCACCTGCTGTGTATGCAAAATCCCACCACTGGTCACACATACCAAGTACACGTCCTGTAGAAAGCTTGGCAATATATTCATCATATGTCTGTGTGAATGACTCAGGATCTACAATTCCCTTCTGATACTCTTCATTGAGCTTCTTGAAATATTTAACTGCTGTATCAGATGTATTATAGTCAAGTATTTTCTTTGTATCAGGATCTACCACACATGATCCATCGTTTGGATATCCGTCAAGGAACTGTGGTGCATTCTCAAGGCAGAAATATCTCCAGTCATCACAAAGGATTGTATATGGAATATTTTCTGTTCCATCAGCCATTGTTGGATTTGCTTCATTATATTTCTCGATGAGGTCAAAATACTGATCCAGTGTCTTGATCTCCGGATAGTTAGCCCATTTAAGTACTCTTGCCTGGATCCAGAATGCCTCGTCATTGTGTGTGCAGACTTTCTCGTCTCCCTTTATGCAGCTAAATGTATTTTTGAAGTGTTTAACCTTGTATTATTATAGTAAAATAAAGAAGGCAATAATAAACCCGAAAAAGTATAGATAAAACACCGAAAAAAAAATATAGGGAAATGCCATTTAGCATTTCCCTGTCAAAATTCCCGTATCCATTCATATATCATGTCCTGCTGTACAGCCGTATAACAATGGTCTGCACTATCCATAAGCATCAGCCTGCATTTTTCGGGCCGTAGATCATCCGCGCCTTCTCGGCATACCGATAATCCACCACACTGTCTTTTTTTTTCCATGTACAAGCAGCACATCCCCATGATAATCACGGATTTCCTTCCAGATATCCATGAAAAAACGGTGTCATGAAAATTTTTTCCTACCGGCATTACTCCACCGGAAATGACCAGGGGCACATTCTGTACATCATAACTACCTCCCGCAAGCTTTTCCCGCTCTCGCATGATCCGGAATACAAAAAGCCGGGCTTAAGAGGATCAATCCATTTATATGCAGCTGTGGATTGCGGGCAGCCACCAAAGCACTCACAAAACCACCCTGGCTATATCCCAGTAAAAAGATATTTTTATCGTGCATATACGGAAGTCCCCGGACATAAGCAATCACCGCCATCAGATCGAGACATTCTGTTTCCCCTGACATTGTCAGATGACTGCCGTCACTTTCACAACCGGGTGCCGGACATCCACCGCAAAAATCAAAGGTAAACACAGCATACCCAAAAGCAGAAAACACCTGTCCATATTCATAAAAAAGGCTTTCTGTTTTGATTCAATCCATGACTGACGATCACTACACCTTTACAGCTTTTTATTGGCAAAAAAGCCGTGCCTCGTATGATCAGGTGTCCCCTTTTGCAAAAAAATTCACTTTCCCTGAAACTACTCATCGTGACCCTCTCCGGTTTCCATCGAAAATGCGGCAAACGCAGCATTTCCTCTCCTCTGTATGTAAAATACAGACTGTGTATACCATCCGGGATATCCACATCGGTATATGCCCATTCCCAGACATTTGTATTTTCCACATGGATCGTTGCTATTTTCTCTCCTTGAGGCATAAGTCTGATTTCAAAATCACCGCTTGCATAACCGCGTGTTGCTATTCCGATCCTTTTAATATGTCTGATATCAAAGTACTTAAAGCCAAGCGTTGCCGTATCCTTTATATTTGCTACATAGCCGTTTTCTTCATCACCATCTCTTCCATCCTGCATGATCCTCGGAAAAGCATCTCCTCCGACATAGACCGATGGAACCTCGGTAAAAAGCTGACAGGCCAGATAAGCCGGATAAATGCCGCTCCCCGACAGCGGTCCACGATTTAGTCCACAGGAAGTCAGCTCCGATTGCTGTATACTGCCATCCTTTTTAAATTGCAGCAATTCCGCACATCCCTGTCTGGAATACCATGTACCGTTTGTATGACGATGATAAAAATATACCATTCCGATCCGATCTTAATCATACTGCCATGGTTGTTTCCGCCGTATGCCGAAGGCAGGTTGGCGGGTTTGTAGGTGTCAATATACATATCGCAATTGCTCACAAGCACACCACCATATACAAAACCACCGGTAGGATGTCTGCTTACTGCATAGCAGAGCTCATGCATAAGCTCCGAGGAGTAAATAAAATAATACATATCCCCCTTTTTTCTGATCGATGCTGCTTCAAAATAAGCATGTCCTTCATATCCGCTGCCGGCGCTATATTCCTGCCCCGGTACAATGATCACCGGAGCTTCCACTATCGTCAGCATATCCTCTGAAAGAACAACAGCCATGGCACCGGACCGGCTTTTATCACCTTTAGGACAAAATCCGGTATACAGATAAGTCTTATTACCTTCTGTCAGAACCCCGGATCAAACTGCGGCTCATCTCCTTCTTTTCACCAAGCCTCGTACCATCCGCATAATGTACGTAACCGTAAAAATTCATATGCTCCCGCCGGCGTATCACATACAGCTACTGATACGACAGACACCTTATCCAACACATAATAAAGATAATATCTTCCATCCGGCCCTACTGTAACATCCGGCGCATACAGGCACATTTTTTCATCCCGGTTCATGGGATCCTGATTTTTTTATAAATAACACCCTCATATCTCCAGTTTCCCCATGTCATCTACAGGTGCTGACCAACACACATAATCTCCCCAGACAAAAAACATATCCGTTATATTTATCATGGGAACCAAATACATAAACCCGGTCCCCAAAAACATAGGGTTCTCCGTCAGGAATATACTTCCCACGATGGCAGATACGGATTAAATGCCTGTTTTTTTTCAAATTCATTCCTTCTCCTTTATAACCTGCTCATAAGAATATTTTATCATATTCCATGAATGCTTCTTTAACATAAAACTCTGTGTTCCCCGTCCGTCGGTTTTATATCAACTTTTCTTGGTGTTACTTCCTGCCTGTCCTGTGTATTGACCGCATCCAGATCATCGGAATACAATTCAATATGCTCTGTGGGACTGCACTTTCCAAAAATCTTCAAAGATCAGGGAAAGTTCCATATCCTCCTCCAGCGATCTGTTTACTGCAAAGACAACAAGCTCCTTTTTATCCGGATGGTGTATCACCGATCCCAAGATATGGAATATCCGTTTCATCCGATGAACGATAGGTGTCGCTTTCCGTAACCATGCGCAGCACTTCACCTCTTCCCTGTGCAGATGCGTACAAAAAAGGATAAAAAATGGTCTGTACCCATGTACCGCCGCCCGTTTTTGTCATAATAGGTGCAATAACATTGACCAGCTGCGCCAGACAGGCGATTTTCACTCTGTCACAATTATTCTGAAGCGCCATCAGCATCGTTCCCACCAAAAGTGCATCTCTGAAATCATAAACATCCTCTAATTGTGACGGCGCAATCTGCCATTTGTCTATTTTATCCTGATTGCTGTGAAACCATACATTCCATTCATCAAAGGAAAGGTAGATTGTCTTGTCGCTATGCTTTTTGCCTTCACCGCATCACAAAGAGCCACCACCGATTTTATAAATTGGTCCATATGAACAGCTTTTCCAAGATAATCCTCTGTGGTACCGTTTTCATTTCCATAGTACTGGTGCATGGATATATAATCCACCTGCTCATACGTATGTTCCAATACGGTAAGCTCCCATTCTCCAAAGGTTTCCATGTTGTACGCCCGGAGCTCCCACACGCTACCAGTTCGATATCCGGATCAATCAGACGCGCATCTGCTTTGCTGTCTCGGCGGCCAGCTTTCCATATTCCTCTGCTGTTTTATAACCAATCTGCCGGTCCGTCCATTTCATTTCCAAGACACCACGTCCTGATGTCAAAAGGCTCTTCAAAACCATTTTTTCTTCTCATATTGGCATAATAGGTATCTGTATCGGCATTGCAGTATTCCAATAAATTTCTCGCATCCTCCGGTCCCCTTGTACCAAGATTGACTGCCATGATAATATCTGTATCAGCCCTTTTTGCCCATTCCTGAAATTCATCAACCCCAATCTGATTGGTCTCTATGACTCCCCAGGCCGGCTCAAGCTTTTGCGGTCTTTTGATTTATCACCGGTTCCGTCCTCCCAGTGATATCCGGAGACAAAATTACCTCCCGGATACCGGACTGCCGGCACCGAAAGCTCTTTTACAAGCTTTATAACATCCTTTCGAAACCCACATTCATCCGCATTTTCATTGTCCGGCTCATAAATACCTCCATATACGGCTCTTCCCAAATGTTCGATGAACGAACCGTAAATGCGTCTGTCAATTTCCCCAATCCTGAAATTTTTGTTAACCAATATTTTTGCTTTCATATTCTGACATTCTCCTTTCTCCTGTTTACAAAAGCTACTCGTTCCGGCTGTTTTTCCTGTATTTAGATGGTGTACAGCCTTTTATCTCTATAAATTTCCGGATAAAATAATCATTATCCTTATATCCCACATCCTCAGCAATCTGACTGATCCTCTTATCAGTTTTCAAAAGCTGTTTCGCAGCTTCATTAATACGATAGTTGCTCAGATAATCCTTAAAGGACTGTCCATACTGCTTTCTGAAAATCTGCCCAAGATACGATCTGTTAACAAAATACTTTTTACTAAGCTCCCGCAGACTCAGATTATCGGCATAATTTTCACGTATTTCCTTTTCAATCTCCACAAGCACACCTCGGGAAACCTGTCTGCGTAACTGGGCCAGATAATCTGCATACTCGCAGCAAAATCTGGAAAGATGGATACAGCTGCCCTCATAATTCCCTCTTCAAAGGAGCTTTCCGAAATAAACTGCAGTATCTGCTCTGATTAACCTCATTATCCTGTTCGGATGCCAGATGTATCAGCTGGAACAAAAGATAATTAATATTCAGGCTGACACAGTCACCGGCTCTTCCCAGCCTGCCGATTTCTTCATACAGACCGTCCACACTTTTTTCTTATTTGTATCTTTTCATTTTTCTCAATAGCCCCCGATCAATGTGTCCAGACAGTTTTTGCACAATACAATTCCACTCTCGTTTACCTGAGCCTCTTTTTTTCATAATAATAAATATCTTTCTTTGGATGAAATGCAATTATGGATTTTAAAATACAAGCTGTACTGTAAGATTTGGAAATAGCGGAAATATCCTGCACCCTTTTACCTACCAGCATTTGTATCGGACACTGCATTATTGCTGAAAGATAGCTTTGAAAGGCCTGCATATAGACCTCCTGTGTCATTTCCGATTTGGATGCCATGTAATCGCAGTAAATAAATCCGATATCATAGCTTTTTTCGTCATGTGAAACATCGAAAACAGCATGATTTCCATCTTCACTGAGCCACTCGCAGCAGGCTCCGTAAAAAAGCTCTCTTTGCTTTTCTCTGGCCACGCCATCCTCACAATCATCTCCGGGAGTAAAAAGCTCAATATCAACATATCTGACGCCCTCCGATATCTGCATATGATTTCTGATATAATCCAGATTCTTTCTGTCATACTTACCGTTCAGACATGCGATCAGATTGCGTGCCAGATAGGCGGCTTCCATCTCCTGCCGATCCTTTCTCCGAATCTCCTTTTTTTCCGACATGGCAGCTACCTTTTTGCAAAACAGCGATAAGCTGCTCCTTTTCAACCGGTTTCAAAAATATAATCAATACAATGATATCTGACTGCCTGTTGTGCATATGCAAAATCATTGTAACCACTCAAAATAATAAAATATGCATCTGAAATCTGATCACGTCGCACCTCTTCTAAAAAGCTCAATACCGGACATAACCGGCATTTTTATGTCTGTCATCACCAGATCCACAGGATTTTCCTTCAGATAATCAATGGCCTCCTGCCCTGTCCGGACAGCACCGACCACCTCATAGCCTTCTGCATTCCAGTCGATCAGCACCTTCAGCCCCTGCAATATAAATGGTTCATCATCCACCAGTAATACCTTCAGCATTTTTACCTCCTAGCAACTACTTCTCATCATTTGTTTTGATCGGAAGCCGGATCTGTATCATCGTACCAACTCCCTCTTCACTCTCAATCGAAAAACAGACTCTGTCGTCTGTTACAAGCTTCAGTCTCAGACACGCATTCATAATCCCCACCCGTCCTTGTTTCAAACGGTCTATGCTTGCATTTTCCATCTGATCCTGTATTTCTCTTACCATATCCTCATTCATTCCTTTGCCGGTATCCTCTACCTCAATACAGAGCATATCATCATCTTTACTGATCCGGACAAAAATCCATCCGGGCGTTACCTTACTTTCAATTCCATGTACACGCATTTTCCACAAAGGTAACAACCGACAGCTTCGGAATACATATATTTTCACAATCCGGTTCCACTGAAACAGAATAGGAAAGCCGGTCGCCAAAACGATATTTCTGAAGTCCCAGATAAGCTTCTACAAAATCCATTTCCCTGCTGATGGGAATATCATCATTGCCCAGTCAACATTCTGCCGTTCCATGATGGCAAGTCTTTCCACCATATCCGCTGTTTCAAACTCCTCCTTCAAAATACTGTGCATTCGGATACTCTCAAGAGCATTAAACAGAAAGTGAGGATTGATCTGCACATGTAATGCCAGAAGCTCCGCATTTTTCTTTGCAAGGCTCATCTCCGTTCCCGGAGCTTGTCCTTGTAAACCGTTTGTATAAGACCGTTTGTCCGGTCTGCCATCCGGTTGTAATTGTGCATAAGCTGTGAGATCTCATCATCTCCCTGCACATTTTTTATCTCTATCAGCTTCTCACTGTCCACACTGTCAAAAACCTTACCAAGCTGAGCTATCCGCACAGTAACAGACCTCTCAATCAGGGTCATCAGAAAGAATGGCAAAAGCGTATTGATGAATATCAAAAAAAAGAGCAGCGGAACATTTTTGGCAAGCTGCTTCCACACGGCATCCTTCTGGCGCAGTACATAAATCTGATATGTATCACCATACAGTGAAATATCCTTCACATAACCGATATTCTTTTTGCATGGTAAACTCCGAAAAATCCTGACCAAGATAATTATCCTTGGTATTTGATAAAAAGAACCTTGCCATCCTTGCATATAAAAACGGGCAATTCATAATTCATTTTATCAATATCCCTTATTACCTTACTGTAATTAATTTCCAGCTTGATTACCTTTTCACATCCACGTCTTGCGGCAAAATTCATCTTACGTAAAAAAAGTATCTTTCGCTTAGGTGCCACTGCAGGACTTTGCCAGTCATCATAATAAAACAGCAGAACAGCATCTCTGTCATCCTGTTTCAATGTCTGATACCACGTTGTATCCCTGATTTTATCAATCGTACCAAATCTTCCACCGTTAACAAGGGTATTATTGTCTGCATAAATAGTGACCCTCACATCTCCTGAGTTTATGCTGCTGCCTAAAAAAAAGATTGATTCATAAACTCCTGATATTCCGTAACATAATCTAATGGGGTCTCATATCTTTTTTTCCAGAAAATTTTCAATATAACTGCTCAGATTCAGAGTATCGGCTGTTGCTGCCGCTTGTTCAAATGTCCCGATCACATAATATTGCAAAGCGCTTGCAAGATTTTCCATATCATGCTGCTGCTGCGCCCTGCCGGCTGTGAATACGCTGTGTAAAAATAAAACCATCCGTCAACATAAGCGGAAAAATAACACATACAATATAAAAAAATACGAAGCTTTTTTTCAGAGAAAAATTCATCAAATATTTTTCTATCTGTTCTGTTATATGACGCACGGAATCGCTCACCCACCTCGGATTTATTCTTCTCTTTTTCCTGCAAAACGGAACAGCCGGCATATGGGAACCCGAATACAGATTGGCCTGCCCCCGGATAATTGTTCCATGCATACATAAGTACCTTTACCCGCTCATCTATTTCAACTCTTACCTCATTTTCAGATTTCAGTTTTGCCTCCACGTTTCTTATCCGGCCTGTTTCATCCACAGTCTGAAAGCCATGCACCCTGTCCGTACCATCACATACCGTAAGCGGTGTATCTGTTTCAAACAGGATCTCAACAAAATCCCTATGCCACGCAAAGTCCACTGCACACGGACCTTTAAAAAATACGGAATTATGATAAATAAGGCTGTCGCAGGCAAGGGCAATGCGATGTCCTACCCCTTTCTTATCAAAGGGATGCAGATCATTGTATTCCCCAAGATCATAAGCCTGTACCATACACACATTTTTTGTTATGCTCAGCCTTGAGCTGTTCACTACGCAAAACAGCCCAGTCTGTCTGTGTACTTGGAAGTATTCCGTCCGAAAACCCCGCCAGCTGCACATAAATAAACGGAAGAGACGGATCATTCCACAGACTGCGCCATTCACCAATCATAGCTGAAAACTCCTGTTCATATCTGTCTGCCACCCCTGTATTGGACTCTCCCTGATAGAAAAAACAGCCCTTTATTTTCTGTCTCCTCAATGGATACAGCATCCCATTGTAAAGGCCCGTAGCCGCATATTGAAAAAAAGTCATATCCGGCAGATATGGCATCCTCTCAACAGTTGCTGCCTCCCATTCACCCATAAAAATATGTCTGCCTTGCGGCAATACAAGCTCATATGCTTTATCCGGCATAAAGCCTCCATTTTCACGCATCACAAACATATGGATAACAATTTCATTAATCCCCTCATGCAAAACCGATTTATCCACCTCATAAAGACGCGGCGGATAACGAAATGTTGTATCTCCTACCTTTATACCATTGATATATACGATATCGGCATCAACTATCGCCCCCAGATACAGCTTTACAATCCCATCAATCTGAAGATCTTCCTCCTGCAATCTGAATTCTTTCTTCAAAGAAATACTTCCTATGTATTTTTTCAGATCGCCGGTAAAAAAGCCCGGGATATTAATCACATCATGATACCTGATTTCCTTCTCAAAAGAAGCTTTGGCCACATTCCACCAACACTGCTCGCGCTCCGTTTCAAAGGCAATTGTATTCTCAACCCATTTTTCATCCCGGCATCTTTCCAGCTCTTCCTCATAATAGCCCTGTCTACGAATAGTTTCCTCGCTTACCCACGCTTTAACCGGTGTTCCGCCTACCGCAGTCTGCAAAAGTCCGATCGGGATATTCTCTTTTTTGTGGATCTCTGCAGCCGCGTAATAGCCGGCCGCACTGAACGCCAACAGATCCTTTCCGCATGCGCTTACCCATTTTCCCTGTGTCAGTAATTCTCTCTTTTTCAGAAAATCATACTCTTTTGGCAGATCAAACATGCGAATCTGTTCGTTTCTTATCTCCGCAAGCTCTTCTTTGACCTGATCCCATATCCAAGAAAGCGGCAGCTCCATATTGGACTGTCCTCCCAAAAGAAATACATCTCCAAAAAGTACATCCTGAAATACATATCTGCCCGTAGTATCCCAAAGCCTGATCTCCCAGGGTCCCCCCGCCTTCATCGACGGAAGCAGAATCTCAAAATACCCATCCTTATCCGATTGCGTCTCCAGATGATGCTCCCTATAATAAGCTGCACCTTCTCACCCGGCCTTGTATACCCCCAGACCGGATTTTGTACTTCTCTTTGAAGTACCATTCCATTGCCTAAAACTGTAGAAATTTGCATTTTCACTTTCCCCAAATATAAATATTCTATGATACTATTTTAACTGTTCTGTTTCCTTAAAATACCCCTCTAATTTCATATTTTGTACCGATAAACTACAGTTCTTGATTATTTTATACCTGACATTTATAAAAAATGGCTCACGACAATCCTTGATTTTCAAAAAGCGCACAATCAACGGTATCCGCTGATATTATGCGCATTTAAATGTTCTACTCTAATCCGGTATAATCTCAATATAAACCTGATCATATTTGTGCTTTAGCTCTGGCGGATTTCATCACGCACACGATGCAGCTTGCTGATATGTATCACATCAGTCTGATTGCCGATATAAACCTCTACCCACAGCTTTCGTCCTGTCTGGATAACATCCAAAAAGTCACCTCATACGGATAATCCTGCATGTGACTGCCTACAATTTCCCGGATTTTTTCCCACAACTTCTTCATCCGGAGCAAACAGCACCAGATTTTTTGATGCTTTGAAAAAATCACCTTTACCGGCTCCATGATCAACAATACCGCCATCACAACAGCCACTGCCGGATCAATGAACGGTGTCAGAAAGCTAAGCGGCGTCCGCAACAGTATCATCTGTACAGCAAAAGCTACCGCCACACCAATACTGCTGACAATATCCAGCTTCCACATATACAGCTCCGCTTTGATCGTCGTGGATTCGTATTTTTTACTGTAATGATTTAGCACTATGTACATGAAAAGACAACCGAGACAGACTAAAAAACTCAAATATCGCAATGTCTCCTGCATCAACCTCGTGTCCTCCATGCAACAAAAGCTTTACATTTTCAACGAGCAGATTGCAGGTCAGGGCAAGCAGGGCACTATATTTTACCAGTAAAAACAACGACTCTACCTGTGCATACCCATATGGATGCTTTTCCGTCACAGGCTTGTACAACAGCGGAACCAGCACCAAAAACGGTCCGATCATGACCAGATCTGCCGCATCAAACAGACAATCTGTCAAAAGCGAGTGGGAATGTGTTATCCACGCCATAATCCCCTTCTGCAACGATAAATAAAACGCTTCCCCAAAAGGATAAATGTAATATTCTTTTTTCAATTTGTAATTTATCTTTTTTTCATATGACTTATTATAGCATAGAGTTGTGGGGGCGCACAAATTTATAAAAACTTTATTCTGTACTATTTTATTCCAATCATATTCCGTTTTTCTTTCATTAAATTGTATATCAGCCCCAAAAGAGACACTCGATTCAAATAATTTCTCGGGCCTAAATATGTTTAACCGTCTGAAGTGAAATAACATAATTGAGATTGTTTATTTGCAACAAATAATGACAAAGTATGAATAAAACTGCCTTTTTCTTTTATATCCAGCAATGCGAAAAACGCATTGCGTGATTTTGATGTGTTATCACACGCAATGCGTTTTTGCAAGATATATTAACTATATTCTTTCATTTCTCCATCAAATTATTTTTCGAACCACAACTTCCTCGCCACTCTCAAGCCGCATCCCGGAAAGAAAGGCTAACGGAAATGCATAGGTCTTTTCCTGTCCGGAATCAAAAGACTCATTCTTCTCTATATTTTCTGAGGTCTATTTAAGTAGCTCAATTATTATTGCTTGTTAATTTATTGTAAATTTATTTACAATATCAGAAAGTCGTTTTGCAATTGTTTGATTCTGTGTTACCTGATGCTGAATTGTATCAGAAACATCAGAGAGTTTTTCGCTTTTTTCTACAATACTATCGATTGCTTTCTGATTTTGTGCTGTAATATCATGAATTTCTTCCATATGATCATTAATCTGGGATGTAGAAGTAATCATTGTTTCAATGGATTTTGTAATTTCTTCCATTAAGTTTTGGATATTTTCTGCTATTGCACTGTTGTTATCAGATTGTTTTGCATAACTTTCAAACTGTCCTACAACACTGTTTTGCATATAATCTATAATCTTACGAAAACAATTGTTTACCACCTCAATACTATTGTTTGCTTCATTGCATATCGTTTGAATATTTGTTGCGGTCATTTTTGAAGTATCTGCCAATGTACCGATCTCCCCTGCTACAACCGCAAAGCCTTTTCCGGCTTCTCCTGCTCTTGCTGCTTCAATCGAAGCATTCAGGGAAAGAAGATTCGTTTTATTGGCGATGCTTAGGATTTCAGTTGCTAATTGATTAATTTTAGATAATTCATTCAAACTATCAATGGCATGTTCTACGGATAATCTGGTGCTGTCAAGTTCTTGTTTTTCCATTTTCATATGCCTGCTGTGCATTACTACACATATCGTCCGCATCCAGTTTTACCTTTTTGCTCATCTGCAATGTTTCTGTAATTTGTAAATCGATGGCTTCTACAATATCATTAATATGTTTTACCTCTTTATATACATTATCTACAGTTTTATTGGTATTTTCTAGTGATGCCGATAATTGTTGTGTAGCAGCAGTTTGGTCTGTTGTGCTATCTACCATTTCAATTGCAGAATCATGAAGATTGTGAGTATTTTCTTCCAAAGTGCCACAACACTCCATCAAAGTCTGTACCATACCTCTTAATAATGTAATTAAATTACCTATAGCTTTTGAAATATTTCCAAGTTCGTCCTTATGTATCTCATGCTGTTTAATATCATCGTTAGATGTTAAATCAAACTGTTGTAACTTTATTATACCATTTTCAATAGGCATCATAGGACACATCATTCTGGTGATAATTACAACGGATACTATACCAAGAATCAGTAATATGATTGCACACATAATCAACAACTGATTTCTTACAGAAACAACAGCCGCAAATAATTCATCTTCATCAGCATTAATCATAAACAGCCATCCACGGTCTGCCATATAATAATAAGAGTCAATATAGTCTTTTCCATTCTCTTTGTGCTCTACATAACCACCGGCACTATTCGCAGTATCCTTATATTTCTCACATAACTGCAGCAGATACTCTTCCTCTGTTTCTGTGGCAACCTTTTCCGCCTGATTATGGAAAATATATTTATGATCCTTTACATTAATCATGCAGTAAGTCGCATGCTCCATTCCATTCATTCCAAGGCTGTCCAGCTTATTCACAAAGCCCCTCAGTATAAATTCCACCCCCAACAAGTCCTGCAGGATTCCCACTTTCATCATAGATCGCCCGATACATGGAGACAATCTGATCGCCGCTTGCCGGTGATATAATGATTCCTGTATTATATACCCCATCCGTAGCAATCAGTATATCCTGTAATGCTTTTAACGAATCCCCTTCTCTTGTAGTAATACCAACCACCCCGGCATTGGTATGGGCAAGTACATGGGTATTCCATTCACTTACATACAATCCCTCCAGATTATTTATATCCTCAGAAAAGGATTCCGTATATTTCTGTGCCGCATCAGTTGCTGATTTATTTTCCGGATTTTTTGAGGACATTCAAAATTTCTCCTGCCTTACTGTATGCTGACAGAATCACCTCGGATTCCTGTACATAATTATCCACAATCTGGCTTCTCTCCTGTACGATTGTCTGCAGATTGTTGATTGCAGTATTTTTGCTATTTTTAGTAGTTTCCATTATTACCATCACTGATAAACAGGTCATGACTATCATCTGCATTATCAAAATAGCTCCGATTATTTTTTGCAAAAACATTTTTCTTCTTCATAAAGCACTCCCAAAATTATTTTATTCTTATACCATCTATCTCAATATCTGAAGTAGCAGACAACGGAACCAGCAAATAAGTCACACCGTCAATTTTCCTCTTCTAGCTTTCATTGGCTTTTCATCCATGTCGGCTTTCCTTTTCCAACTGGAGTTGCTTTTCCTTATCCTTTTTGAGAGGAATACAGCCTGTCTGCATCATATTCGTAACCTTTATTTTTATTCGATCCCATATAAGTTTTCCATTAATAGTATATTTATAGTGGCTCAATTGTCAAGACAAAAATCTGAGATTTTTATAATGAACGGATATGGTTGATAAGTTACAGGGAACACTGGGAAAGTAGAGGAACTCTCCCCTGTTCCATTTATGCTAAGCTACATATGGCAACAGCATTGCCGGAATACTACTGAATCTGCATCCCCAAAGGCTCTGTCATTGCTGCGATCTCATCCAGTGTATACAGCCTGATCGGATTGCCTTCTTCAAGCTCCGGCTTTGTGAGTGGCTTATCGTAAGCATAGTCTGCCTGACCATACAGCAGTGTTCTGGTAGCTTTATCCCATTCAAATGCGGATAGTAGTGTGATTCCTTTCATAATAAACTGCGTACGTAGTTCCACCACCACCATCACGGGTGCCCAACACTTCCACTTCTCCTTCTGTAGGTATTGTAAATGTTACTGGTGTATTTGTAATCATAAATGGTTTCCTGCTCTGTTGCTGCTGTACTTTCTGTCTGTGCCGGTGACAGTGACTCAGAAGAAGTCTGGTCTGCTACAGGTGCCCCGGAGCATGCTGCCATAGACATTGCCATTACAACAGCAAGCATAC